>Ga0206679_10000911_pt1 | contig 24705 bp, 31 predicted proteins | sample M110012015metaG_FD_155464 | JGI IMG/M metagenome (GOLD analysis project Ga0206679, IMG submission 155464) | Ammonia-oxidizing marine archaeal communities from Monterey Bay, California, United States - M1 100m 12015 | ecosystem: Environmental > Aquatic > Marine > Intertidal zone | place: USA... | reverse complement strand
CTCGTCCTCGAGGGTCTCCCTCAGATCAAGGCGGATGATCGCGTCGTCCTCGGCGAGTGCGACGCGCACCTCCTCTGTCATCTCAGCCCTCAACGGTCATGCGGTCGAGCAACTCATCCTGGGTGATCTCGAGTCGGAGAACCTCGGCGAGAAGGTCCTCCCGGTGCCTGGCCATGGCAGTCACCTGGCCTTCGGCATCACGACGCTCGCGCTCGGACAACGGGGTCTCGGAGACGAGGTGGCGCACCCTGGCGTCGTCGGCCTCGCCAGACAGGTGGGCGAGTTGCTCCTCGGTAACCGCCACGTCGGCACGCAGGCGACGCAGCCGCTCGCCAATCTCGCTCAGGCGTCGTTCGATCAGGGGTCGTGCCATGGGCCGGGCAGTCTACGCAGGCCGGTGCGACGGACGGACCTGTACGTCCCCCGGGCCCCTGCAGCGGATGGGTAGGAGAAGTCCGCGAAATGCCTGTGTGCCCGGGGCGGGAATCGAACCCGCAAGGCCTTGCGGCCAGAGGATTTTGAATCCTCCGCGTCTGCCAGTTTCGCCACCCGGGCGTGGCGGGCAGCCTAGCGACGCCCCCAACGGCACCAGATGGTGCCCGACGCCACTCGTGAGATCCTCCGATCTGTCCACGAATCGGGTTCTGTCCACGAATCGGGTGCCGAGTGGGTCACAATGGCCGTAGCGCCGTCGGTGCGCAGGAGGAACTCGTCGATGATCGTCTTCACCTACTCGGGCCAGGGCAGCCAGCAGCCCGGCATGGGCGCAGCCTGGCGGGAGCACCCCTCCTGGGAGTTGGTGGAGGAAGCATCCGAGGAGGCCGGCCGGGACCTGGCCCACCTCCTGCTGGACGCCGACGCCGACGAACTCCGCCAGACCCGCAATGCTCAGTTGGCGACCTTCCTGACCAGCATGGTCATCCTCGACGCCGTCGAGCGGGTGGGTGTCGACGCCGCCGGCCATGCCGGTCACAGCCTCGGCGAGTACAGCGCCCTGACCGCCGCCGGCGCCCTCGACTTCGGCGGGGCCATCGGGCTCGTGGTCGAACGCGGCGAGGCGATGCAGTCGGCGGCCGGCGAGCGGGTCGGCACGATGGCCGCCATCCTCGGACTCGACGACGACGGCGTCGAAGCCGCATGCGAGGCCACGGCCGGCGAGGTCTGGGTGGCCAACTTCAACGCCCCCGGACAGGTCGTGATCGCCGGCGATCCCGACGCCGTCATCGCTGCCGGCGAAGCCGCCAGGGAAGCGGGCGCCAAGCGGATCACGAGCCTCGAGGTCTCGGGAGCGTTCCACACCCCCTTCATGGCCTCTGCCGGAGACCGCCTCCGCGTCGCCGTCGACGAGGCCGACGTCCGTCCCCCGGAGGGGATCGTGGTGGCCAACGTGGACGCCCTCGAACACGACGACCCCGAGGCCTGGCGCAGCCTCCTCAACGCCCAGTTGACCAGGCCGGTACGGTGGCACCAGTCGCTCCAACGCCTCTCCGACCTCGGCGCTACCACCTTCGTCGAACTCGGACCGGGCAACGTCCTCACCGGACTCGTCAAGCGCACCCTCAAGGAGGCGAGGCGCCTCACCGTAAATGCCCCCGACGACCTCGACCGCCTCCTCGAAGAACTGGCCACGACGCCGGAGGCCGCTCCGCCAGAACTCCACGAGGGAGAGCACCTCTTCGCCACCGAGCGCCTTGTGGTGAGCCCCTGCGCCGGTGTATTCACCCCCGTCGAGGATCTCGCCGTCGGTGGAGCGGTGTCCGCCGGCCAACTCCTCGGCAAGATCGGGAACGAGGAGGTCCGCTCGCCGTTCGGCGGCATGCTCATGGGCTGGCTGGCCCTCGACACCGAGCGAGTGACCTCGAGCCAACCCATCGCCTGGCTCCAGGTCGCTTGACGACGCCCCTTCCACTTCGACCACCGACCGACAACGAGAGCAACAGGGAACGAGGAACCTCATGAGCCGACGAACCGTGCTGGTGACCGGGGGAAACCGCGGAATCGGCCTGGCGTGCGCCCGGACCTTTGCCGAGCAGGGCGACCGGGTCGCCGTGACCTGTCGGGGCGAGGTACCGCCCGAGGTCCTCGAGTCGGGCCTCCTCGCGGTGGCCTGCGACATCACCGACGCCGACCAGGTCGAAGCCGCCTTCGCCCGGGTCGAAGAGGAACTCGGAGCCGTCGAGGTGCTGGTCTCGAATGCCGGGATCACCCGGGACAGCCTCGTCCTGCGTATGTCCGACGACGACTTCACCGATGTGCTGGAGGCCAACCTGACCGGTGGATTCCGGGTCGCCCGACGGGCGGTCAAGGGCATGATGCGCGCCCGCTGGGGACGCATCGTGTTCGTCTCCTCGATCGCGGGACGGATCGGCCAGGCCGGTCAGGCCAACTACGCCGCTTCGAAGGCCGGCCTCGTCGGCCTCGGCCGCTCCTTCGCCAAGGAGTTCGCCAGCCGTGGGGTGACCGTCAACGTGGTCGCCCCCGGACCCATCGCCACCGACATGCTCAGCGCCCTCCCGGAGGACCAGCAGGACGCCTATGCGGATGCCGTTCCGCTCGGTCGGCTCGGACGACCCGAGGAGATCGCAGCGGCAGTCCGATTCCTCGCCTCTGATGAGGCCGGGTACATCACCGGCGCCGTGCTTCCCGTCGACGGTGGGCTCTTCATGGGCTGAAGCGCCCTTCCTGACAGCAAGGAACCCGTGGGCACCACCCGAAATCGCCGCGGGGCGGCGCCTCCCGCCCTAGGGTATTGCCGTCCCGAAACCCCCGGCCATCGAGAGATGCCACAAGAGAACGGAGCTCCCGGTGAGCGATGCGAATTTCGAACGATTCACCAAGTGCGCTGTGGAAGTGCTTTCGGTCGACGCCTCCCAGATCACTCCCGAAGCCCGCTTCGGCGACGACCTCGATGCGGACAGCCTCGACCTGGTCGAGCTGGTCATGGCCCTCGAAGAGGAATTCGACGTGACCGTCGAGGAGTCGGAACTCGAGGGCATCGAGACCGTCGCTGGCGCCTACGCCATGATCACCAACAAGCTCTGAAGCAGGGACTCTGATGCAGGGACGGCGCGTCGCCGTCACCGGCCTGGGGGTCGTCGCACCCTGCGGGATCGGTATCGATGCCTTCTGGGACGGCCTCTGCGGCCCAGCCCCCGTGGGTAACCGGCGCGTCCACGACTTCGACACCGGCCCCTGGTTCGATAACCCCAAGGAGGTCCGTCGAGCCGACCGGTGCACCCAGTTCGCCATCGCCGCAGCCCACATGGCCCTGGAGCAGGCAGGCAACCTGACCGCCGACCCCGGCCGATCCGGTGTGTGGATCGGCACCGGCATCGGAGGCATCCAGACGCTCGAGGAGCAGATCAAGGTCCGGCTCGATAAGGGCGACCGCCGCGTCTCCCCCTTCCTGGTGCCGATGATGATGGCAAACGCCGCCACCGCAGCCGTCTCGATGCGCCACGGCTTCCAGGGACCGGCGGAGAACAGTTGCACTGCCTGCGCGGCCGGCACCCACGCCGTCGCCAACGCCGCACGCCTCGTGGCCACGGGCCGCTGCGACGTGATGATCGCCGGAGGTAGCGAGGCCGCCTTCGTCCCGACGGCCCTTGCTGGGTTCACCAACATGACGGCCTTCTCGTCCTTCGGCAAACATGACGGCCTTCTCGTCCGTCGGCATCTCCCGACCCTTCGATGCCGACCGGGACGGCTTCGTCATGGGTGAGGGCGCGGGAATCCTCGTCCTCGAGGAGTGGGAGACGGCCATCGACCGGGGTGCCACGATCATCGCCGAGGTGCTCGGTGGAGCCAGCACGGCCGATGCCCACCACATCACGGCGCCGGCGCCCGGTGGTGCCGGGGCGGTGGCCTGCATGGAGTTGGCGATGGAGGAGGCCGGGGTGACCGCAGCCGAAATCGGCCACATCAACGCACACGGCACCTCCACCCCATTGAACGACATGGCGGAGGCCCGGGCAATGGAGAAGGTCTTCGGCACGCCGGGGCCGCTCGTGACTTCCACAAAGGGGATCACTGGACATGCCCTGGGGGCGGCCGGTGCCCTCGAAGCCGTGGCGTTGGCTCTCAGCCTTCAGAAGGCGCTCATCCCCCCGACTGCCGGCTACACCACTCCTGACCCGGAGATGCCGCCCATCAACCTGGTACTCGGTGGTGCGACACCCTGGGAGCCGGGTCCGTCGCTTTCGAACTCGTTCGGGTTCGGCGGCCACAACGGCACGCTCGTGATGGGACCCGTCTGAGCGCGATCTGTCAGACCGAGTCGGCGAACACGAAGAGCAGTTCGCATTCGCAAGCCGTCTCACCGTCGACCGAGGCCCGTCCGGACCCCTTGCCGGCCCGTGCGGACACCCGCCCCAGCTCAACGTGCAGGTCGAGGCGGTCGCCGGGCAGCACCTGACGTCGGAAGCGGGCCCTGTCGATGCCTCCGAAGAGCGCCAGCCGACCGGAGAACGCCGGATCGCTGAGCAGTGCATAGGCGCCGAGTTGGGCAATCGACTCGCACTGCAGGACCCCGGGAAGCGTTGGCCGCCCGGGAAAGTGGCCAACGAAGAAGTCTTCGTCGCCGGTGAGCTGCCAGTGACCCGAGGCCGACAGCCCAAGCTCAAGCTCCGTGACCGCCGTCAGGAAGAGGAACGGTGCCCGATGTGGGATGACCTCGTCAGGGGCGGGCAACGACCCGCTCACGAGTGCCCCCGGGCATCCCGCAACCGAGAGACAGGTACGCACAGATCCATCATGGGCTCACCAGCTCTCATACCGGAAACGAGCCCCACCGCCTCGGACCGAGGTGGCGCCTTGCGCCACCGACCGATCGAGGCGGGAGAGGAAGAACGGAAACCGATCTACCAGGCTGGTGCGGCGGGTGCCTCTGCGGCGGGTGCCTCTGCGGCGGGTGCCGCACTACCGGCGGCGACGGCGCTCTTGAGCTTGGCGCCGGCCTTGATCTTGACAGCGGCCTTTTCGGGCACGTCGATTGCGGCACCGGTCTGCGGGTTACGGGCCGTGCGGGCGGCACGGATCGTGTGCTCGAAGGACATCCAACCAGGCACTGCCACCTTGCCGCCGCCGGCGACCGTGGATGCCACGACGTCGCAGAAGGCATCCAGGCATGCGCCTGCATCCTTGTTTGAAACCCCCGACTGATCGGCGATTGCGGCGATCAATTCGCTCTTGTTCATCGATCTGCTCTCTTTCTGGGACTCTGCATGCCGTCGGCGGACCCGGCGACACTCGTATTCAAATGACATACGAGCCTGTTTTCGGGCCAATGTCAAGCATTTCCGTCCTCACGAGCCCTACAACGACCGGATTCTTCGTGCAGGGCGAACCGCCGGATCGAATCACAAGGGTCCCCAAAGGGCCCCACGGTGGCCTCAGGCACCATCCAACGCGGCCCGGAAACTCGACACCAGCTCCCCCACCCCAGCGGGACCGGCACCATCGAGCATGCGCTGGACCACCGCCGACCCGACAACGACGCCATCGCCGGCCGCTGCGGCCTCGACCGCCTGTTCGGGCGTTCCCACACCAACGCCGACGAGGACCGGCAGATCGGTCAACTTCTTGAGCCGTTCGGCGATGACCGATGCGCTGGCCGCCAACTCGGAGCGGACACCGGTCACGCCGAGTAGGCCCACGCCATACACGAATCCCCGGGAACGCTCACAGACTCGAGCCAGGCGCTCGTCAGAGCCCGTCGGAGCCGCCAGCAGGATGGTCTCGATTCCCGCGTCGTCCGCTACACCCACCCAGGGTCCGGTTTCCTCGAGCGGGAGGTCCGGGAGGATGCAGCCCGACACCCCGGCGGCTGCCAGGGATGCGGCGAAGCGTTCCAGGCCGGCACGGAAGGCGATGTTGTAGTAGGTCATGACCGCCAACGGGGCTCCGGCATCGAGGTCGCGAACCTGGTTCAGGATGCTCGAGGGCGTGGCACCCGAACCGAGGGCGCGGTCGTTGGCGGCCTGGATCGTCGGCCCGTCCATGACCGGGTCCGAGAATGGGACACCGATCTCGATCACATCGGCACCGGCGTCGGCCACGGCCCGCACCGTGTCCGTCCAGTCGTCGCCAAGGCCGCCGGTGACGTAGACGACGAGTGCCTTCCCGCCTGTATCTCGGCGTTCCCGCAGGGCCCTCTCGACCGGTCCGGGCATTAGGCCCTCTTTCCGCCGAGGATGTCCATCATCTGGGCGACGTCCTTGTCGCCCCGACCGGACAGGTTGAGTACCACCGACCTCCCCGCAAGCGACACACGGTCCCGGGAAACCCAGGCCAGGGCGTGGGCTGGCTCGAGGGCGGGGATGATCCCCTCCGTGCGACTCAGGAGCTGGAAGGCCTCGACGACTTCGGCATCGGTGACGTTCTCATAGCGGGCACGACCGATGGCCGCCAGGTGGCTGTGCTCTGGGCCCACTCCCGGATAGTCGAGGCCGGCACTGATGGACTCGGCTTCGAGGACCTGCCCGAATTCGTCCTGCATGAGATACGACTGCGAGCCGTGGACCACGCCCGGGACTCCACGTCCGACTGCGGCGCCCCCGGCGGGCTCGACACCGACCAACTCCGTGTCCGCATCCACGAACCCGGAGAAGATCCCGATTGCGTTCGAGCCACCGCCCACGCAGGCGGTGACCACATCCGGGGTGGTACCGAGGATGGCCTCGCTCTGCTCGCGGGCCTCGTGACCGAGGACCTCGTGGAAGGTCCGCACCATCCAGGGATACGGGTGGGGGCCCATCACGGACCCGAGGCAGTAGTGGGACTCCTCGACGGTGGCCACCCAGTCCCGCATGGCCTCGTTGATGGCGTCCTTGAGCGTCCGGCTCCCACTCATCGCCGTCTTCACCTCGGCGCCGAGCAATTGCATGCGAAAGACATTGAGTTCCTGGCGCCTGATGTCGACCTCGCCCATGTAGACGCAGCACTCCATGTCGAGGAGGGCCGCGGCCGTGGCGGTCGCGACCCCATGCTGGCCCGCACCGGTCTCGGCGACGAGCCGGGTCTTTCCCATGCGCTGGGCCAACAGTGCCTGCCCCAGCACATTGTTGATCTTGTGGGAGCCAGTGTGGTTCAGATCCTCGCGCTTGAGGAGGAGGCGGCAGCCGAGTTCAGCGGAGAGATTCTCGCACTCGGTCATCGGCGACGGCCGCCCCGCATAGTCGGCCAGGAGTCCGTCGAGGCGCGACCGGAACCCCGGATCGGCCCAGGCCGCGCGGAAGGCCGTCTCGAGCCCTTCACAGGCCGGCACGAGGGTCTCGGGGACGTACCGGCCCCCGAATTCGCCGAAACGCCCCTCGGGCGTCGGGTCGCTCAGCCTCACTGGTGCTCCTCCCAGTCGAACGGCCGGCGTTCGCCGCCGTCGTAGCCCTCGAACTCCACCGAGCGTGCCGCCTTGAGGAAGGCCCGAAGCAGCCGGGGGTCCTTGCGGCCCGATTCGGCCTCCACACCACTTGCGACATCGACCCCGAAGGGGCGCACCTTGGCAATCGCCCGGGCGACGTTCTCGGGGTCGAGGCCACCGGCAAGGAGCATCGGCCGGTTGCTCGGCGCACCCTCGGCCAGCGACCAGTCGAACACCGTGCCGGACCCGGGGACCGGCGAGTCGAGCAGCAGAAGGTCGGCGCCGAAATCGTCGATGCGGCGCAGGTCGGGGGACCCGGCCGGCAGGGCCCTGATGGTGATCGGCACCCGGTCGGCGATCCAACGGCAGGTCTCGGGCGACTCGTTGCCATGGAGTTGGGCCGCCCGTAGGCCGATGGTGTTGACCACCTCCACGACCCGCTCCCGGCTCTGGTCGCGGAAGACGCCGACGGTCATGACTTCGGGAGGAAGTTGACGAACGATGTCGCGCACGATCGGTGTCGCCACCTGCCGATTCGACGGGGCGAAGATGAAGCCGACGGCGTCGGCTCCGAGGGCCGTGGCGAGGAGGGCGTCCTCCTGGTTGGTGACCCCGCAGATCTTGACGAACACGGTCCGACGCTACTCCCCGCCCCCGCCGTCCGGGGGCCCGAGCGGCGCCCGCCGGAGAGCGGACACTGCCGCCCGCCGGTCGACCGAGGTGACCACCGACTCGCCCACGAGCACGGCGTCGTAGCCGGCAGCGGCGAGGACCGCTGCTTCTCCCGGGCCCGAGATCCCTGACTCGGCCACAGAACACACCGTCGACGGGATCGCTGCCGCGACCCTCGTCGCCCGGTCGGTGTCGACCTCGAACGTGGAGAGGTTCCGCTGGTTGACGCCCACGAGGGCGGCCCCGACCAGCAGTGCCCGCTCCAACTCCGCCTCATCGTGCACCTCGACGAGGGCGTCCAACCCGATCTCGGAGGCGAGTGCGGCGAAGTCGCCCAGTTCGGCGTCGTCGAGGGCCGCAGCAATCAGTAGCACGGCGTCGGCTCCCATCAGGCGGGCATCGCACACGTCGCGGGCGTCCACCGTGAAGTCCTTGCGGAGGACCGGAAGGCCACTGGCAGAGCGCGCCGCCATCAGGTCCTCCGGCGAACCACCGAACCACTCGAAGTCGGTGAGGACGGAGAGGCACGAGGCGCCCCCGGCGGCGTAGTCGGTCGCCACCTCGGCGGGATCGAGGTCGGCCGCCAGGTCGCCCCGGGACGGCGAGCGGCGCTTCACCTCGGCGATGACCGCCAACTCACCGGAGGCCCTGGCTCCGATCGCAGCGGTGAAGCCGCGGGCAGGCGGGCAGGAGCGGGCCTCGTCGAGGAGGTCCGCCAGCCTGCGCTGGTCCGCTGCGGCTGTTGTGCGGTGTACAGCGAGGATCCGATCGAGGTAGGTGGCCACGATCGGAGGCTACCCACCGCCCGGGGACCGTCCCATCGTGATTCCCGGCACCTCAGGTGGTCTCGAGCCGGACCTCGGTGGCCCCATCCTCCCAACGGGCCTCGGCAACATCGAGGTCGATCGCCGAGCGCTTCCGATAGCCCAGCGCGAGGAACCCGTCTTGGGTGGCCACCACGCTCGTGAGGGTCCCCACCACATCGTCCTTAACCCCGAGGTCGGCACCCGTCGGCGGGACCGGCCCGGTGCCGGAGACCCGCACCAGGCGTGTCGGAGCCCCGGCCGTGCGGCTGTCGATGCGTGCCACGAGTTCCTGGCCCGTGTAGCAGCCCTTGGTGAAGCTCACGGACCGCCCGACCTGCCCTGTGGCATTCGGGATGGTGTCGGCGTCCACCTCGCTGCTCCACCGCGCTGCCCATCGCCGGAATCCCCGCCCCGATCCGCTCGACCTCCCAGGCCTCCGTTCCGGACTCCCCCGCCGCATCCGGAAGGGACGCCGCTGGTCCGAGGAGGTCGACCGCGGTGATCCCCTCCCAGTCGACGACTACAGCGATTCCATCGACGGGAGTTTCCGCGTCGACGGTGCCGAGCACCGTCGCCACCTCCCAGTCGAGCGACTCGACAGCGCAGTCCGTTCGCAACAGGAAGCGCCGCAGGCGGGACTCAACGACCCCACCGAACCCACCGTCCACGGTCCACGTCGAGGAGGTAGTCCCCCTCCCCACGCCGTGTGATCCGTAGCCATGCATCGACCTTGCCGGTCGGCTGGAGTACGAAGGACCACGCCGAGTTGCCGTCGGCCAGGGCAGCGACGTCCTGGCTGAGTTGCCCCTGCAGGTACGACTCGGCATCCGGACCCCAGACCGCGATGACGTCCCGACTGCGGCGGAACAGGACCGGTGGGCTCACGACCCGGCGATGCGCTGGGCGGTCATGCGGCGGGCGGCAGGAATCGCCACCAGGAGCGCCCTCGCCTTGTTCTGGCACTCGAGGTGCTCAAGGGCCGGGTCGCTGTCCGCAACGATGCCGGCGCCGGCCTGCACCGACGCGAGGCCGTCACGGACGAACATCGTCCGGATGGCGATCGCCGTGTCGATGTTTCCCGAGAAGTCGAAGTAGCCGACGACGCCCGCATACGGGCCGCGCCGGGCCGGCTCGAGTTGATCGATGATCTCCATGGCCCGGACCTTCGGTGCACCCGAGACCGTGCCTGCGGGCAGCGTGGCCCGTAGGACGTCGATCGGCGTCCGACCCTCGGCCAACTCGCCGGAGACCTGGCTCGTCAGGTGCATCACGTGGCTGTAGCGCTCGAGTGTCATCATCTCGTCGACCTGCTCGGTCCCGAAGGTGACCACCCGCCCCACGTCGTTGCGGGCGAGGTCCAGGAGCATCAGGTGCTCGGCTCGTTCCTTGGGATCCTCGACCAGTTCGGCGGCCATCCTGCGCTCCTCGGCGTCGGTGCGACCCCGGCGCCGGGTTCCGGCGATGGGACGGGAGATGACCCGGCCCTCGAGAAGTTGGACCATCGGCTCAGGTGACGCACCGACCACCGAGACGTCCCGGTCCCGGAGGAAGTACATGTACGGGCTCGGGTTGACCTGGCGAAGGACCCGGTACACGTCGAACGGCTCGGCCCCGAGTTCCACGTCGAAACGCTGGGAGAGGACGACCTGGAAGATGTCGCCGGCGAAGATGTACTCGCGTGCGGCCTCGACGGCGGCCCCGTAGGACTCGGCGCCCATCGTCGAGGACACCTCCGGTGGCTCGTCGTCCGGGTGCGGCGGCAGCATCATGGGTTCGTCGAGCGGACGGGCCCCATCGGCGGCAAGCCGCTCGACGCGAACGACCGCCTCGGCGTACAGGGCGTCGAGGGTGGCGTCGTCCGTATCGGCGGGAATGGTGACATTGGCGATCAGAATGGCCCGTTGGCGCCAGTGGTCGATGGCAACCAGTTCGCCGATGACCGCCATCACGGCATCGGGAAATCCCCGGCTGTCGGGCGGCGCATCGGGCAGGTGTTCGACTTCTCGCACCACGTCGTAGCCCAGGTAGCCCATGAGCCCGTTGTGCAGCGGTGGTAGCCCCTCGATCTCCGGCGAGTTGTGGTGCTCGAGCAGGGCCTCGAGAGCAGCCAGCATCCCCCGGTCGGTCGGGATCCCCCCGGGGAGTTCGCCCTCGGCGAGGAGCTCATCGTCCTTCAGGCGCAACGTCAACGAGGGGTTGCGGCCAATGAACGACCAGCGGCCCCAGGTCTCGCCACGATCCACGCTCTCGAGGAGGAATCCCTCACCTTCGCCGACGCAGCGGGCGAACAGGCTGACCGGGGTCGTCAGGTCGGCCAGCAACTCGCCCCACACGGGGACGACCGTGTGCGACCGGGCCAGGTCGCGGAACTCCTCGCGCCCCGGAGCGGCGACGAGTGCACTCATAGTCTCAGCCTGCTGCGGTTTCGGGCCCGAAGAGCAGGGTGTCGCCGTCGCAGTCGAAGAAGGCCCCCCGGATGTACTGGCGGTCTCCAGAGCTCTCGCCCTTGCACCAGTACTCCTGGCGACTGCGGCTCCAGAACCAGGTGCGCCCGGTCTCGAGGGACCGCCGCAGTGACTCGTCGTTCATCCAGGCCATCATCAGGATCCGGCCGGTGCCCTCCTCCTGGATGATCGCAGGCACGAGTCCGTCGGCGTTGTAGGCGACGCCATCGAGTTGGGCTTCGGTGACGCTGATCGGGGTGCATTCCGGCATTCCGAGAGCCTACGCCCGGGCATCTGGAGCACCGCCGGGAGTTTTCGGCAACGGGCCCCGGCACCCGATCCCTCAGAGGTAGAGGCCGGTACTGCCTTCCTCGAGGCGTTGGGCCGCCACGGCGTGTACGTCCCGCTCTCGGAGGATGATGTGGTCACTGCCCCGGACCTCTACCTCGTAACGATCTTCCGGGTTGAACAACACCTGGTCCCCGACCTCCATCGCCCGCACGTTCGGTCCGGTGGCGACCACCTCGGCCCAGATGAGGCGTCTGGACATCTGGGCGGTAGCCGGGATCAGGATGCCGCCTGAGGAGCGGCGCTCCCCCTCCGGGGTGTCGGTGCTGACGAGGATCCGGTCGTTGAGCATCTTGATCGGCAGGCCCTCGGAAGGCCCGCGGAGTCCTCGGGGCCGGGAACCGAGACGAGGCGGGGGGTGCTCACGGAGGAGACGGTAGCGGGCAACGGGTGCTCCGGCGCAGGACCGGAGGAAGAGAATCAGTCAGGCGCCGGACGCACCACGATGCCCGCTGTGGCCATGTGGCGCTTGGCCTCGGCGATGGTGTGCTCGCCGAAGTGGAAGATCGAGGCCGCCAACACCGCATCGGCTCCACCCTCGCGGGCGCCGTCGACCAGGTGATCGAGGCTGCCGACGCCGCCGCTGGCCACGAGAGGCACGCCCGCCGCTGACCCGATGGCCTGGAGCATCTCGAGGTCGAAGCCGTCCCTGGTCCCGTCGCGGTCCATCGAGGTCTGCAGGATCTCGCCAGCACCGAGGCGCTCCACCTCGCCGGCCCACCTGACTGCGTCGATGCCGGTGGGGGCCCTTCCACCGTGGGTGAAGACCTCGAAGCCGCTCGGCACGGCGTCGCTCCGGCGGGCGTCGATGGCCACCACCACGCACTGGCTGCCGAACTCGGCGGCCAACTCTCCGATCACGCCCGGACGCTCGACGGCTGCCGTGTTCACGGAGACCTTGTCGGCGCCGGCACGGAGGATCCGGCGGGCATTGTCTACCGACCGGATGCCGCCACCCACGGTGAACGGGATGAACACCTCCTCGGCAGTCCGCCGCACGACGTCGATGATCGTGTCTCGTGCGTCGGAGGAGGCCGTGATATCGAGGAGCACCAACTCGTCGGCTCCCTCCCGGTCGTAGCGGGCCGCCAACTCGACCGGATCGCCGGCGTCCCGGAGTCCGACGAAGTTGACCCCCTTGACGACACGGCCATCGTCTACGTCGAGGCACGGGATGATTCGCACGGACCTCATGGGGTGTCCCTTGGCCCGGTGAGCCGTCGAACCGCATCGGCGACGTCGACGGTTCCCTCGTAGAGGGCACGTCCCACGATGACGCCAGCGACCCTGCGGCCGCCCACATCGAGGGTTGCAAGGTCGTCGAGATGCCCAGGCATCCCGACACCACCCGAAGCCACCACGTCGAGCCGGGTCGCTGCGAGCGCCTCCCGGTACATCTCGAGGTCGGGGCCCTCGAGGGTGCCGTCCCGTTCGATCTGCGTGACCACCAGGGCCTCAGCACCCAGGTCCCCGAAGTTCCGGAGGGCCGCCGCGAGGAGGAGGCCACTCCCCTCGGTCCAGCCATGGACTGCCACCTCGCGACCCCGCACGTCGAGGCCGACCGCCACAGGTCCGAGGGCGGCCACCTCCGCAACGAGGGCCGGGCGCTCGATAGCAGCAGTACCGAGGACCACGCGGCGGACGCCCGCCGTGAACAGCACTTCGGCGTCCTCGACGCTGCGAACACCACCACCCGTCTGGACGGGAACGTCGAGGGCATCGACGACGGCGGCAACGACGGGTCGATTCACCGGGTCGCCGCTCCGCGCAGCATCCAGGTCGACCACGTGCACCCACGGCGCCCCCGCCTCCTGGAAGGCGAGGGCCTGCGCCACCGGGTCGTCCCCGTAGACGGTCTCCCGCCCATAGTCACCCCGGAGGAGACGGACGCAGAGGCCGCCGCGCAGGTCGATGGACGCAGAGGCCGCCGCGCAGGTCGATGGCCGGAAAGAGGGCGGGGCCGCCGGTCATGCTGGCAGCCGATCCACGAAGTTCTGGAGCACCCGGAGCCCGGTCCCGCCCGACTTCTCCGGATGGAACTGCGTGGCCCAGAGGGTGCCGGAGGCGACGGCTGCGCACACGGTGCTGCCGTACTCACAGGTTGCGACGGTGTCGGGACCGACCGGCGCCGCATAACCGTGCACGAAGTACACCCAGGCATCGTCGGCGATGCCGTCGAGCAGCGGGTGACGGCCTCCGACCCCGTCCCGGTCGGCGGCGTCCAGACGGTTCCACTGCATCTGTGGCCGCTTGACGTCGCCGGGAAGCATGGCCACCGTCCCCCCGAGGACGCCGAGGCCCTCCCTTCCGGGCGACTCCTCGCTGCCCTCGAACAGGAGTTGCAGGCCCACACAGATGCCCAGGAAGGGACGGCCCCCGTCGACTTCCGGGCGACTCCTCGCTGCCCTCGAACAGGAGTTGCAGGCCCACACAGATGCCCAGGAAGGGACGGCCCCCGTCGATCGCCTGTTGGGCCGCTGCACCTGCGATCCCACGCAGTCCCGACTCCGCCAGTGCCTCGGTGCATCGGCCGAAGGCCCCCACGCCCGGCAGCACGACGCCCGCAGCCGATGCGATCTCGCCGGCATCCGCCGTGAGACGTGCATCGGCCCCGACGCGTTCAAGCGCCTTCTGCGCTGATCGGAGGTTGCCGATTCCGTAGTCGAGGACGGCGACGACCGGCCCGTCGGTCACGGGTTCGATCCGCGCCAGACGCTCACAGGCTGCCTTTGGTCGACGGCACGTCCGCCCCCTCGACGCTGACGGCATCGCGCAGGGCCCGAGCCACGCCCTTGAAGCCGGCCTCGATGATGTGGTGGGTGTTCTTGCCACGGACCATCGAGATGTGCAGGGTGAGGCGCGCCGCCACGGCGAAGGCTCGCCAGAACTCCTCGACCAACTGGGGGTCAAACGGCGGTTCTCCGAGAATCTTCTCCCCGGGGAAGTCGACCTCGTAGTGGAGGTACGGCCGGCCGGACAGATCCAGGGCGACGTCGATCAGGGCCTCGTCCAGCGGCACGCTCACGGACGCGAAGCGTCGGACGCCGGCCTTATCGCCCAGGGCGTCGGCGAGAGCCTCGCCCAGTGCGATCCCGACGTCCTCGACCGTGTGGTGGGCGTCGATCTCGAGGTCACCGCTGCACCGGATGTCGAACCCCAGGCTGCCATGGCGACCCAACTGCTCGAGCATGTGGTCGAAGAACGGGATCCCCGTCTCCGCCGAAGCCTGCGCTCCGGCAGCACCCCCGTCGAGGTCGACGGAGACCGCTATCTGCGTCTCCCTGGTGGTGCGTTTCCGCTCACCGGTCCTGCTCATGTCCTGTCCCTTCTCGTGGTGCTTCCCCCGACAGTTCTCCTGCCAGGACTTCCCGGAGGGCGGCCAGGAAACGGTCGTCCTCCTCATCGGTTCCGATCGTGACCCGCAGGCAACCCTCCAACCCGTCCCAGGACGAGAAGTTCCTCACGAGGACCGAACGGTCCAGCAGGCCCTGCCAGACGTCCTGGCCGGAGGACCCCTCGCAGCGGAAGAGCACGAAGTTGGCCTCCGACGGCCACACCGTCACCTCGAGGTCCCGCAGTGCCGCGACGACCCGTTCGCGTTCGGCCACCAGGGCGGCCACCCGCTCCTCCATCAACTGCCCATGTTCGAGTGCCAGGAGCCCAGCCACCTGCTTCACGGCATCCAGGTGGTACGGGAGCACCACCTTCTCCAACTCCGCCAGGCACCAGGAGGGGCCCATCAGGTAGCCGAGGCGCAGGCCGGCCAGCGCCCAGGTCTTCGAAAAGGTGCGGCTCACCACCAGCGCCCGGTCGTCGTCGAGCAGGTCAACCGCAGAAGTGGCGGTGAACTGTCCGTAGGCCTCGTCGACCACGAGAAGGCCGCCGTAGGACCCCAGCGCCTCCAGGGCCGTCGGAACGACCTCGGGGGCGTCGATCGTCCCGGTGGGGTTGTTCGGCGAGCAGAGGAAGAGCACGTCCGGTTGCTCGGTATCGACAAGCGAACCGACGGCGGCCGCAGAGAGCCCGAAGTCGTCGCCCCGGCGACCGGTCACCACCCTGGTTCCGGTGGAGCGGGCGATCTGGGAGTGCATCGCATAGGTGGGCTCGAACACCGCCGCCGAACGGCCGGCGCCCCCGTAGGCCAGAAGGACCGTCTGGATGACCTCGTTCGAGCCGTTGGCGCAGAAGACCTGCGACGCATCGAGCGAGTACCGGCGTGCCAGAGCGGAGCGCAGGTCGATGGCCTCACGGTCCGGGTAGCGATTGAATTCCAGGCCGCGCACGGCATCGGCGAGGGCATCTCCGAAGCCGGCCGGCGGCCGCACCGGCGATTCGTTCGTGTTGAGGCGGACCTCGACCTCGACCTGGGGTGAGTGGTACCCCACGAGTTCGGCGATCTCACCCCTGGCGGATGGGCGCTCAGGCATCGTCGTCCTCCTCGATGGCGGCAAGGCGTCGCCGGACCGACTCGGCGTGCGCATCGAGGCCCTCTGCCTCGGCCAGGGCGACCACGTGGGGCCCGAGGGAAGCGAGCGCCGACCGGTCGGCTGTGACCACGTGGAGGTCCTTGGTGAAGTCGGAGACCGCGAGCGCACCGGAGAAGCGCGCCGATCCGGCCGTCGGCAACACATGGCTCGGCCCAGCGATGTAGTCGCCGAGCGAACCGCGAGCGCACCGGAGAAGCGCGCCGATCCGGCCGTCGGCAACACATGGCTCGGCCCGGCGATGTAGTCGCCGAGCGACGCCGGCGACCAGGGCCCGCAGAAGACGGCCCCCGCGTGACGAACCCGAACTGCCACATCCTGTGCGTCCTCGACCATGAGTTGGAGGTGTTCCGGGGCGATCCGATCGACGACCTCGATCGCCCTGGCGACGTCGTCGACGAGGACCACGTGCCCGGATGCTGCCAACGTGGACTCGATGTCCCCCCGACGGGGCGAGGACCCGGTGATGGACGCGACCTCGGCCTCGACGGCGTCGGCGACCGACTCGTCCCAGGTGACCAACCAGGCCAACCCATCCGGACCGTGCTCCGCCTGCGCCACCACGTCGATGGCCGCGAACTCGACGGCGCCTGCGCCACCACGTCGATGGCCGCGAACTCGACGGTCGCGGAAGCATCGGCGATGACGACGACCTCGGAGGGACCGGCGAAGGCGGCGGGAACGCCCACGCGGCCGGCCACCTCGCGCTTGGCCAGGGCGACGTAGACGTTGCCTGGCCCGACCACCACGTCGACCGGGCTGATGCTCTCCGTTCCGAAGGCCAGCGCCGCGATCGCCTGCGCTCCACCGACGGGGTGGACGACGTCGACCCCGGCAATGGCCGCTGCCGCCAGCGTCACCTCGGCGACCCGGCCGTCGGGACCCGGCGGCACGCAGACCACCACCTCGCCGACACCGGCCACACGGGCCGGAATCGCCGTCATGAGAACGGTGGACGGATACGAGGCTCGGCCCCCGGGGACGTAGCAGCCTGCGCGTTCGACGGGCACCACCACCGAGCGGACCGTCAGCCCGTCCCGTTCCCACTCGTGGCCGGTACGGACCTGGCCCTCGTGGTGGAGGCGAATGGATGCAGAGGCAACCTCGAGTGCGGTTCGGACCGGCTCCTCGATCGCAGCAAGCGCTGCCTGCATCTCGGCGGACCCGACCACGAGCGAGTCGGGACGGGCGCCGTCGAAGCGCTCCCCGAAGTCGAGTATCGCCTGGTCGCCACCGGCGCGAACGTCGTCGATGATCTGCCGTACGGCGTCCAGGGGGCCATCCTCCTCGAGGGGGCGATTTGGGAGGACGTCGACGAGGTCCCCTTCGTAGCCGCGCAGGTCGATTCGCCGAAGCACCCCGCCACGCTACCGGTCGCTCCCCCACCGCTCGGTGGGATTTGGGGCACCGGCGCGTATTGGATCTCGATCAGCGCCTGGCCCGGGTGGTCTTCGTTGGACATCTGGAGCAGACTCGGGCCGTGTCCACCGAGCAGGTCGCGCCCTCCGAGAAGCGCATTCCCTCCGATGCCGAACTCTCGTCGGTCCTCAGCCAACTCGACGCGCTCCTCGAACGAGTCGGCGAACTCCTGGCCGACGGTGGGAACGGCGACCGCACCAACGACACCGCCGGCCTGCTAGAGGTCGAGCGCCACCTCCGGGGAGCCCGCCGGGAACTCAGCCGCACGCGTCGCCGCCTCCGCTGAGGTTCGTCCCGGCCGTGTCCTTCAGACACGCCGACTGCGCGCCACATCCACCTGGGTGAAAAAGTGCTCAGCGCCCCTCGAGAGGAGCGCTGAGCGGCGAGGTGGGTGGCGGGACCCGACCCTCGCAAGCCAGGTGGCGGGACCTGGCAATCCCAAACGTACTCCAACTCTCAACGAGAGGAAAGCCCACCGGTGCAGGGCTTCTCGGAGTAGAGATTCGCTTTCGATGCGGCAAGCCGCTGCCTCGGTCGTCCCGCCGCTCAGACCTCCGAGGCGGGACAGAAGTCGTTGAGGACGCACTCCCCGCAACGGGGCTTCCGGCTGGGACAGACACGACGACCGTGCAGGATCAGACGCATGCTGAAGTCCCCTCGCTCGTTGGCCGGCACCATCGGGTTGAGCTCGAACTCGACCTTCACCGGATCGGTCTCCTCGGTCAGGCCCAGGCGACGCGACAGGCGACCGACGTGGGTGTCGACGGGCAGGCCGGGCAGGCCCAACGCCACGCTGCGGACCACGTTCGCCGTCTTGCGGCCCACCCCGGGCAGGGACGTCAACTCGGCCATCTCACCCGGTACCTCGCCGTCATAGGCCTCGACGAGCCTCTGAGCCATGCCGAGCAGGCTGCGGGCCTTGTTGATGTAGAAGCCGGTCGAGCGGACGATCTCCTCCAACTCGGACGGAACCGCCCCTGCGAGGTCCTCCGGCGTCGGGTACCGGGCAAACAACACCGGCGTGACCATGTTGACACGCTTGTCGGTGCACTGGGCCGACAGGATCGTCGCCGCAAGGAGTTCGAAGGGGTTGCGGTGCGTGAGCTCACACTCGGCGTCTGGGTACTCGCCGGTCAGGCGACGGTTCGTCTCCCTGGCGCGGCCAGCCGGTGTTCTCGGGCGCCCCATGCCTTCGAACGTACCGCCTGCCCGGGGCACACGGGTACTCCTGTGCCCCGAGGTAGCCTCGCCGCCGATGGCAACCGAACCCGAACGCCTCGAAGTCTCCGACGGCACCGACACCGTCGTCCTCACCAGCGCCCGCAACGGCTGGCTCGTCGAACTCCGGGTGGAGGGAGACGACGACGTCCGACGGCAACGCCTCCTCGAGGCCGCCACCCAGACGGTCATGCTGGGAGAGGGCGGACGACTCGAACTCTGGATCGAGGACGCCACGCCTGCTTGCGACCGGGTACCGCTCGCTGCCGGCTTCACCCACTTTCGGGACCTGTGGCGGCTCGAGCGGCCTCTCCCCGCCCCCGACACCGACCTCTCCACACGTGCCTTCAGCTCAGCGGACGCCGATGCCTTCCTCGAGGTCAACAACCGGGCATTCCACTGGCACCCCGACCAGAGCGACCTCACCCACGAGGAACTGGCACAAAAGTGCGCCGAGCCCTGGTTCGACCCCGATGGATTCCGCCTGTTCGAACTCGAAGGCCGACTGGCCGGCTTCTGCTGGACGAAGGTCCACGCCGACGAGACACCACCCGCCGGCGAGATCTACGCGATCGCCGTGGACCCCGACTTCCACGGCCGCGGCCTTGGCAGGGAACTCCTGCTCGACGGCTGGCAGGGAACTCCTGCTCGACGGCCTCGCCTGGCTCGCCGGACAGGGACTGCGACACGGGATGCTCTACGTCGAATCCGACAATCGGCATGCCAACCGGCTCTACGACGAACTCGGGTTCCGGCGCTCCAGGATCGACCGCGCCTTCCAGCGAATCGTCCGGTGAGTAGCGCCACCCCAGCGGGGCTCCCGGTCACCCGCTACGACCACGATCGGGCCGCCCTCGGAAGGTTGCTCGGCGACGAGCCCGACTATCGGATCGACCAACTCTGGCAGGGCCTCTACGAGGACCTCGCCGACCCGGCGGAGATCACGACACTCCCAGCAGGCCTGCGCGACCGCCTCGTGGGTGAGCTCCCGGCAGGCCTGACAGAGGAGACCCGCTCGACCGGTGACGACGGGGAGACCGTCAAGTGGCTGTGGCGCCTCACCGACGGAGCCCTGGTCGAGACCGTGCTGATGCACTACGCCGAGCGGTCCACGGTCTGCGTCAGCAGCCAGTCAGGCTGCGCCATGGGGTGCGGCTTCTGCGCCACCGGGCAGATGGGCTTCGACCGACACCTGACCACCGGTGAGATCGTCGAACAGGTCGTCCGGGCCCAGCGCGAGGCCGGCGAGCGTCGCGTCTCGAACGTCGTGTTCATGGGTATGGGTGAGCCGCTCGCCAACTACGAGCGCACCTGGGGGGCTGTGGAACGCATCCATGGCGCCCTCGGACTCTCGGCACGGCACCTCACCATCTCCACGGTCGGCCTCGTGCCCGGAATCCGCCGACTGGCGGAGGAGCAACTGCCCGTGAACCTGGCGGTCTCCCTCCACGCAGCGGACGACGACCTGCGCGATGACCTGGTCGCAGCGGACGACGACCTGCGCGATGACCTGGTGCCGGTCAACCGCCGGTGGCCGCTGGCGGAGTTGGCCGACGCCTGCAGGCATCACATCCGCTCCACCGGTCGTCGCCTCTCTTTCGAGTGGGCGCTCATCCACGACACCAACGACCGGCCCGAGGACGCCAGGCGCTTCGCCGCCTATGCCCGGCCCCTTGGCGCGCATATCAATCTCATTCCCCTCAACCCGACGCCCGGATGGCCGACACGCGGATCCTCACCACGGCGGGTCGCCGACTTCGCCGACGAGTTGCGGGCCCACGGGGCCAACGTGACGGTCCGTCACACACGGGGAACCGAGATCGATGCTGCCTGTGGCCAACTGCGCGCCGACCGGATGGACGTCCCGGTCGAGGCGCAGGCGCCGGTTCGGCGGCAAGCGGCGGCGGCCCTGCCAGACTGACGCTATGGAGCCACAGCGACGCTGGATCAACCGGTACCAGCCACAGACCCTCGTAATCGGCACCATGCTCCTCTACCTCGAAAGCGTCTTCAGCATGATTCGGGGTTCCAAGGTGCTGCTGCTACTCGGCCTGCTCATGCTCCCCTCGGCCTACCTGATCGCCAACGACAAGAAGGTCGGTTGGCAGATGGCCGTCGCAGTGTCGGGCCTGGCCATCGTCGCGCGCATCCAGATCTACGGCTTCAAGCCCGACCTCTTCCTGATACTCCTGTTCCCGGGAGCACTCCTGGCGCTCCTCCTGCACCCGATGAGCCGGGAACACCAGCGAATCTGGTTCGACTGACCCGGTGGCCGACGAACCTCGTCTTCGAAACGGCCCGCTCCCCCCGGGAGGCCCCCTCCCCCCGGAAGAGAAGGCGGCTGCGGTGCGCTCGATGTTCGACGCCATCGCTCCCCGGTACGACCTCCTCAACCGCCTGCTGACCTTCCGACTCGACGTTCGCTGGCGCCGTCGCACCGTCGACGACCTCGACCTGCCCGCCGGATCCACCGTGCTCGACCTCGCCTGCGGCACCGGCGACCTCTGCAGGGACCTCGACCGGGCCGGCCACCGCCCGATCGGCATGGACCTCTCCTGGGGGATGCTGGCGGCAGCGCGCACCGACGCCCCCCTCGTGCACGCTGACGCCCTGCGCCTGCCCACACCGGCCGGGACGGTCGACGGCGTCACCTGCGGCTTTGCCCTCCGAAACCTGGCCGCCCTGGAACCCTTCTTCGGGGAACTGGCCAGGGTCCTGCGTCCCGGTGGTCGGATCGCCCTCCTCGAGGTCGATCGACCACGCAATCCCCTGCTCCGGGCTGGACACTCCGTGTACTTCGGGCGGGTGGTGCCCTTCATCGGCGGCCTACTCTCGGACCGCACCGCCTACCGCTACCTTCCCCGGTCGGTCGTGTACCTGCCCACTGAACCCGAACTGTTACACCAGATCATGCAGGCCGGATTCACCGACGTGACCAAGATCCACCTCTCGGGTGGCATCGCCCAACTGCTCACGGCGACCCGCAACGCCTGAACTCCGTCGCACGGAGGCGGCTCAGGCGGAGAGCACCAAGCCCATGGCAAGCAGGGCCCCGGCGACCAACTGCGTCCGGGCCGTGACCGCTAGCACCCCGATTAGACGTGGGCCCTCGGCGCCACCGAGGACGTCCCGCACAGCCGGTCCGGCTACGACGCCTCCGCCCAGGACCAGCAGGCACCACGGACGCGAGAGGGCACACAGGGAAGCGAGGACCAGAGCCCCGTCGAGGAAGGCCACGTAGAGCCAGCGGGCCGCCCGGTCGCCGATGCGGACCGCCAGCGTGCGCTTCCCGGAGACCGTGTCACCGGCGATGTCGCGGAGGTTGTTGACCGCAAGGAGGGCGCAGGCCAGTAACCCGACAGCGCTCCCGGCGAGGAGGGCGAGGCCGGTGATCCGGCCGGCCTGCACGTATGCGCTGCCGACGGTCGCCGACGGTCGCCACGAGACCGAAGAACACGAACACAGCTACCTCCCCCAGGCCGAGGTAGCCGTACGGCTTCGGCCCGCCCGTGTAGAACCAGGCAGCGGCGATGGCAGATGCGCCCACGAGGAGCAGCCATGGCGAGACCACGAGCGACAGGACGAGCCCAACGGCACCCGCCACCCCGAAGGCAACAAACGCTGCCCGGCGGACCTCCCCGGCGCTGGCGAGTCCGGATCCGACGAGGCGCCGGGGTCCGATCCGGTCGAGTCCGTCCGTGCCCCGGAGGCCGTCGGACAGGTCGTTGGCGAAGTTCACGCCGACCTGGAGGGCGAGGGCCACAACCAGTGCGGCCAGCGCCCGCCACCAGACGATGCCGTCACCGACACCCACCGCCACTGAGGTTCCGACCAGCACCGGCACCACCGCAGCCGGAAGGGTGCGCGGACGAGCCCCGAGGATCCAGCGTCGCATAGGTGCAGTCTGCCACCGGCGACCGTTCCCTTCGGCCACGGTCGGATACCTGTCGATAGCGTCACCCGGATGAACCGACTCGCCGGTGAATCAAGCCCCTATCTCCGCCAGCACGCCGACAACCCGGTCGACTGGCACCCCTGGGGTGAGGATGCATTCGCCGAAGCCCGGCGCACCTCCCGGCCGGTGCTGCTCTCGGTGGGCTACTCCGCATGCCACTGGTGCCACGTCATGGCGCACGAATCCTTCGAGGACCCGGAGACGGCGAACCTCATGAACCGCTGGTTCGTGAGCGTGAAGGTCGACCGCGAGGAACGGCCCGACGTCGACGCCATCTACATGGATGCCGTCACCGCCCTGGCCGGGCGGGGCGGCTGGCCGATGACTGTGTTCCTAGACCCCGAGGGCCGTCCCTTCCACGCAGGCACCTACTGGCCGAAGCAGGAGCGGGGCGGAATGCCCTCGTTCCGACAGGTGCTCACCGCCGTCCACGAGGCCTGGACCGACCGCCGTGACGACCTCAGCGAGATGGGATCCCGGGTGCTCGACCGCATGGCCGTCCATGCCGACCTAGAGCCCGGCGAGCACCTCCCACCGACCGGCACCCTCGAGCAGGCAGTCGGGGTGCTACGGAAGCAACACGATCCCCACTGGGGAGGATTCGGCGGCGCCCCGAAGTTCCCGCAGACGATGAGCCTCGAGGCTCTCCTCCGGCGGCAGGTTGCCGCCCCCGATCCGAGCCTCGCCGGGGTGATCGGAACGACCCTCGATGCAATGGCCTCCGGCGGCATGGCGGACCAGATCGGCGGCGGATTCGCCCGCTACTCGGTGGACGAGCGGTGGCTGGTCCCCCACTTCGAGAAGATGCTCTACGACAACGCCCTGCTCGCCCGGACCTACCTCCACGCCTGGCAGGTTCTCGGGCACGATCGTTGGCTGCAGGTCGCCGAGGAGGCCATCGGCTACGTGCTCCGAGACCTTCGACTCCCGGGCGGCGGGTTCGCTGCTGCCGAGGATGCCGACTCGGAGGGAGTCGAAGGTCGCTTCTACGTCTGGTCCGAGCCGCAGGTACGGACAGCCTCCGGCCCCGACGCAGACGAGGCGATCACCTGGTACGGCGTCAGCCCGGAGGGCAACTTCGAGGGCTCCAACATCCTGCACCGTCCGGTCCGGGGCGACCTGCTACGCCCGTCCGGAGTGGAGCGTGCCCGGCAGGCCCTCTTCGATGTTCGGGAACTGCGGGTCCGGCCCGGGCTCGACGACAAGGTCCTGACCGAGTGGAACGGCCTGATGCTCGCCACACTCGCTGAGGCTGCGGCCGCCACCGGACGGGAGGACTGGCTGATGGCCGCCAGGGAGCCACCGGACGGGAGGACTGGCTGATGACCGCCAGGGAGAACGCCGATTTCCTCCTCACCCACCTCCGCCGTGAAGACGGCCGCTGGCTCCGCTCCTGGCAGTCCGAGGTCGGTGCACGGCACCTTGGATACGCAGCAGACCACGCTGCCATGGTCGATGCCCTCACCCGCCTCGGAGAGGCGACCGGGGAGGCCCGCTGGACCGACGAGGCGATCAGCTCGGCCGACCTCCTCCTCGACCTCTTCACGGACCGGGTGAACGGCGGATTCTTCACCACCGGTGACGACGCCGAACGGCTCGTGACACGTCCCAAGGACGTGCTCGACAACGCCCACCCCAGCGCCAACAGCCTGGCCGCCGTAGCCCTGCTCCGCCTGGGAGCCCTCACCGGCGAACGGCGCTACACCGAAGCCGCTGAATCCGTGCTGCTACTCCTCGGACGCCTCGTCGCCGACCATCCGACGGCGTTCGGACACCTGCTCGGGGCCGTGGACCTCCTACATGCCGGCATCACCGAAGTGGTCGTCACCGGACAGCGTCCCGACCTCGTGGAGGCCGTCCGAGGGACGTATCGGCCGAATCTCGTCCTGGCCTGGGGCGAACCGCGACCCGGACCGCTCTGGGACGGACGCGACGGCGACAGGGCCTGGGTCTGTCGGGACTTCGCCTGTCGGGCCCCCGTCGATGACGTCGAGAGCCTGCT
>Ga0206679_10000910_pt1 | contig 24712 bp, 18 predicted proteins | sample M110012015metaG_FD_155464 | JGI IMG/M metagenome (GOLD analysis project Ga0206679, IMG submission 155464) | Ammonia-oxidizing marine archaeal communities from Monterey Bay, California, United States - M1 100m 12015 | ecosystem: Environmental > Aquatic > Marine > Intertidal zone | place: USA... | reverse complement strand
TCATTTATCTTATTTCCTCAACAGTCTCAAAACCTTTTCAACATCTTCGGGCACATCAATATTGGGTGTCTCTACAGTGGTATTAACCACTTTTATTTTTTCTCCATGAAACATCCATCTTAGCTGCTCCAATGATTCAGTCTTCTCTATATCACAAGGCTCCATTGATGAGATTCTATTAAGCGCCGTCTTTGTAAACGCATAAAGTCCAATATGTTTCAGGTATGAAAAATGCCCATCCTCTTTTACATCATGGGGCACAACACTTCTGCTAAAATATAGAGCATTGCTTTGGGCATCTGTAACGACTTTGATTCGATTTGGATTTGAAAGCTCAACACTGCTGATGTTTTTAGATGCGAGTGTTGCGATTTGAACCTGCTCTTCGTCAAATGCATCAATGAGCTGCTCAATCTGAGCGACATCCACCAATGGTTCATCACCTTGAATGTTAATTAAGATATCAAAATCCTCATTGTTCTTCGCTACCTCTATACACCTTTCCGTTCCTGAAACATGATCGGATGACGTCATCATAGCATATCCACCAAAAGATTTGACCTCATCTGCTATTCTTTGGTCATCAGTAGCGACAACAAGTTTATCTATTTTAGATGATTGGTTTACCCCCTCGTAAACCCTGCGAATCATTGATTTACCATCTAAATCAATTAAGGGCTTTCCCGGAAATCTGCTTGAATCATATCTTGAAGGAATAACACCTAAAACTTTCATTAAAATTTCATTTGAACTTGAACAGAGAAGTTTCTTGGAGGCTGTATGTCTCCAGGGCGACTCGTGTATTCAGAATTTAATAAATTGTTCACCATAAAGCCTAAGCGATAATTGTCATTCAATTTATACCCAAGACGCATATCAATCACAAAACTTCCATTGTTGTTGTTTTGTCGGTAGTCTTTTAAACCAGGTAGAATATACAAGGGGCCTGTGTCAGTAATTATTGCATCCTCAAACACTTTGTCTATATTTCTCATAAAACCACCATATCTAACTGAGATTCCCGCACTATATTTTTTATAATTAACCTCAACATCAGCTTTTATAAGGTGCTTAAATCTATACTTCAAAATATTACTAGTAGTATCTGACCAGGTCTCCCTGTATGCTGGATCATTGTTTAAACTTATAGGATTCATATAGGTATAACCCATGATGGAAACAATTTCTACATCTCCAATACTTCCAAAGCTATTAAAAGAAAAATCTATCCCTGTAATTCTTGCAGCTTCTGCATTCTGTGCACGAAAACCAATCATTTCAGTGTATGAAAACCCTTGATCAAGAAGGTCCTGAATTTGCTGAGAAGTCGTGATGTTACCTCCATTAATGGGATGATAAAAACCAAAAGTAAACTCAATCATATTTCGATATTCATTTATAAATGCCGATATATCAAGCATTCCTTTCCAGTCTCCTATTCTCACTCCTTGTTTAATTCCAATCTCTCCTGCCCATCCAATTTCAGGTTTTAGATCAGGGTTTTGAAATATGTTTAACGCTCCAACACTGGTTTTGATATATCTTTCTCCAACAGCTGGGTACCTGATTCCTTGTCCAATTGAAGCCCTCAAATGGGTGTACTTACCAAGTGCATAATGAAACCCAGACCTCGCAACAGGATAAAATGGTAAGATCGTCGAATCCTTTTTGGCAATTATAAAATCACTGTCTCCTCGTTCACCATCCATTTCAAAATACTCTAACCTTAATCCAGCAGTAAAATCAAAATCACCAATGTGATGCTCCACTTGAGTATAAATGGCAGAATTCAATGAATTGTGGTCTCCAACCAACTCAGATCGAACTACATTTAAAATATTGGAAATACCGGATGTTAATGTAAACCCATTGGCATATTCTTTTTGAAATTGATAATCTGAATAATAAATTGTGGCCGCACTGCTCTGCCCTTCACTTCCTGAAATGCCATTTTTCACATAATAAATTCGATTTTTGAATGAATGCCGATTGTTAAACTTATCAATCATTTTGATGTATGGATCCAAGAACAAACGATGACCCAAATTATAAGTTAAGGTAGATGCTGCATTACTTGTATCTACACCTCCCTGAGGAGTATAACCGAGTGAATCACTTTCCCAAATGATAAAGTTTCCTGTTTTTTGCACTTGATAATTGTAGCCAATTCCAGCTTTTACCTTTTTCCATTTTTGAGGTCGGAAATATAAAGAGCCACTCACTCTTCCGCGATACTCAGTTTCACCTGCCTTGTAACCACCATCATGAAAAAATGTAGATGAAAAAGTGTAACCCACATTTTTAAACATCTGGCTTCGATAAAATTCAACTTGTTGTGTCATTGGATTGGTGTCCCACCATTTCAAAGATGCTCTTTTGGGATTGTCATAAATACCGTATTGAACTTTAACTTTGGTTTCTGGAGTGGTTCCTGGTTCTTTTTCAGTTAAAGCAATAATACCGTTAAGCGCACCACTACCATGTAATACTGACGAAGCACCTTTCATTACCTCAATTTGTGATGCCTGCTCCATTGGAATAGCATTCCATTGTGTATCTCCAGCATATCCAGACAAAAGAGGCATTCCATTCCATAAAAGAAGCACACGGCTTCCCGCCCCATAGGAGAATCCGCTTCCTCCTCGAATACTCACCTGGCCATCAAATGTTGAAACACCAGGAGTTTGCTCAACGGCCTGATCCAAGCTTGTTATTCCTTTATTATCGATCAACTCAGGCCTAATGATTTCCATGGATACAGGAACCTCTTCAATCGCTTGCTTTCTTCGGCCCGCAGAAACAACAACTGTTTGAAGATTCGTAACAGGCTCCTTTAATTTTATGTTGTATCTACCTGCTGACTCTACCGTTAGCGTATCATTTACATATTGTAGCATTTTAACAACAACTTCTACGGGAAAATCTTTACATGAGAGATTGTAATCACCATCAAAATTAGAAATCGCTCTTTGGCCATCAGAAGCATAAAGCTTTGCTCCAATTATAGGCTCTCCTGTAGAAGCGTCAACTACCTTTCCCTGAATTTGAGATTCTGCGTTAAAGCATATTGAAAAAAGTAAAAAACAAAATAATAGTCTTGTCATATTATGGGTTTAGATTTAATAAAAATAAACTTTTGTTCCGAAAAAAAACGATTTATTATAAATTGAACTGCAATTGAACAATAAAACTACGCGGAGGTTGAACATCTCCTGGTCTCGATACATATTCCGCATTCAAAAAATTATTTGCGATCAAATTCAGTTTTATGGCATCACTAAATTGATAACCCATCCTAGCATCCATAACAAATGCCCCTTTATTGTATAACTTTCGATAATTTGCTAATCCCGGTAAAATAAATATTTCGGATTCAGAAGGATCAACATCTTGCTCAAAGACGGCGTCAATGTTTTTCATAAAACTATTGTATCTGCAGCTGAATCCTATAAAGAAATTTTTATATGTGGCCTGAATGTCAACCTTCGCAAGGTGTTTAAATCTATATTTTAATAAATTCACGCTGGTATCCGAGAAGGTCATTCTATAAATCGAATCCTCATTCAGACTGATGGGGTTCATGTAAGTGTAGCCCAGTAATGAAGTCAATTCAACATCTCCTATTTTACCCATACTGTTAAATGAAAATTCCAAACCGGTAATTCTTGCTCGTTCTGCATTTTGTGCCTGAAATCCAACCCAGTTCAAAATGTAATCGATCTCATCTGGATTAGATGCCTGAAGAACGATCGTATCGGGATTGTAAATTCCAAAGGTAAACTCAACCATATTACTGTATTGATTAATGAATCCAGATACATCAAAATATCCTTTCCAGTCTCCAAGCTTTAAAATTTGTTTGTAACCGATTTCCGCAGCCCATCCCTTTTCCGGTTTTAGATTTGGATTTTTGAAGATGATTAATCCTCCAACTGAAGTTGACACAAAACGCTCTGCTACGGACGGAAAACGAATCCCTTGACCCAAAGAAGCCCTCAAATGAGATGCAGGATTTATTTCATAATGCATACCAGCTCTGAAAACAGGATAAATGGGTATTTTCAGAGAATCTAGCACTTCATCCTTATCTAAATATTTGAAGAAAATATTTGAATCAAAGTCAAGGGTGTCAATTTTATAACATTCCAAGCGCATACCTGCAGAAAAATCCATTTTTTTGAACTTGCTTTCAAATTGCGCATAAGCTGCAGCATTTTCTGAGAGGTGATCTCCAAAAACCCAGCTTTGAACTCGATTCACCGTATTGGCAAAACCTGCAGTCAAGGTGTTTCCAACACCCATGTTTCTCTGGAACTGATAATCAAAATAATACATCTCTGCCAACGAATTCGCATATAAATTTTCCGTATTGCCTGTAGTGACCAAATAGTACCGTGATTTGAAATAATGCTTGTTGTTGAACTTATCATACAACTTTACATAAGGGTCCACACTTAGTCGAATAGACTTTTGTCGGTCAATGGTATTGTCTTGTGGCTCGTATCCCATAGAATCATTTTTCCACAGTACAAAAACACCAACATCTTGATATTGGGCGTTATAGCTCAATCCAGCTTTTAATTTTTTATTCTTTTCGGGTTTAAAATAGAAGGTTCCATTTAGCCTGTATCTTTCCTCACTTTCTTCCTTTCTGAAACCTGAATCTAAATAAGCATTTGCTCCAATCGTGAATCCAAAGTTTTTTGATGATTTTCCGTAATACAAATCTGCCAAATGAAAAGTAGGATTTCTGTCCCACCATTTCATTGAGGCCCTCCTTGGATTGTCATATATACCAGATTGGATTTTTGCTTTAAGTGTACCCTTTGGCCCTGGCTCTTTTTCCGTTAATGCTATCACTCCATTCAATGCTCCACTTCCATAAAGTACAGAAGAAGCACCTTTCATTATTTCGATTTGAGACGCCTGCTCCATAGGTATTGCATTCCATTTGGCGTCTCCAATATCTGGAGACATCATAGGAATTCCATTCCAAAGCAATAAAACGCGACTACCCGCACCGTAGGCATAGCCTCCTCCTCCACGAATGCTTACCTGTCCATCCATCGCATAAACTCCGGGGCTTTGATCCACAGCCTGCTCAAGATTAGAATATCCCTTGTTGTTAATAAGCTCTGGTTTCAATATTTCCATTGATACTGAAATATCTTCAATGTCCTGATTTCTTCTACCCGCTGAAACAACAACTGTTTTAATTTCCAGAACCTGTTCATAAAGCAAAAAATCAAGCTGCTTTGGTCCATTTACCAAAACTGAATCTGACATATACCCCATTAAAGAAGCTTTAACCCAAACCGGATAATTACTAGGAGTTAAAGAAAACTTTCCGGATACGTCCGATGCTACTTTTACTCCGCCCATGATTTCTACACGAACTCCATACAACTCTTCGCCATTATGGCCATCCTTAATGGTACCCGAAACTTGAGATAAGCTCGTAAAAAACAATAAATTAAACGTGGAAATTAATAGAATTATATGGGTGAAACGCATCTAAAATTTTGTTAACTTATATAACGAAACTAATAAAATTTTGAATATACGAATGGAATTATACAAAATAGCAGCATCAAATTTATATGGCATCGGGATAAAAAAGCTCAAGCTGCTATGCGAAAAATCAGGTGGTCTCAATGCCCTTTTCGAGGAAGACCTTAACTCGCTTTCAATACGTTGCGGAATCAACAAAAAGCTATTAAACAATATGAATCGAAATAACGCTTTGATTGAAGCCCAAAAACAATTGAATTTTAATCAAAAATACGGGATTCAAACTCTATTTTTTAATGACGATAAATACCCTCATTTATTAAAAGAATGTCCAGACGCACCAATCACATTGTATTTTAAAGGAAATATATCTTTACAGCATAGAATAATTGCAGTTGTTGGCACTAGAAAAGCTTCTTCATACGGAAAAGAGAATGTTGAAAAGCTTATTTCAAGTTTTCAAGACCAGAAAATCATTGTCGCCAGTGGTTTGGCAATGGGGATAGACACTTTTGTTCATGAATGTTGTTTAAAATATAACATTCAAACCGTGGGGGTCCTTGGGCATGGTTTAGATACCATCTCCCCTAGATCCAATCGGGATTTAGCAAAAAAAATGACCGCTAAAGGAGGGCTTCTTACGGAATTTGGAATTGAGCATAAGGTTACAAAATATAGCTTTCCAAAAAGAAATAGAATCATTGCTGGAATGTCTCATATGACTATAGTAATTGAATCACCCAAATACGGGGGAGCAATAATTACAGCCGAAATGGCAAATGGTTATAATAGAGAAGTAATGGCCGTTCCAGGCTCTGTTTTTTCAAATAACTCAAAGGGCTGCAATGAATTAATCAAGAGTAATAAAGCCCATTTACTGGAAGACACAAGCGATTTGTTTCAGCTCATGAACTGGAATAATGCTTTTAAAGTTCATGACTCAAAGATTCACATCACTAAAAATGAGGCTGTGGTTGTCAACATTCTCCAAAAAGAGAAAGAAATACATTTTGACAAGCTTATCACATATTCTAGCTTTTCAACTTCGCAATTACAAGAGCTTATTTTAAAATTAGAGCTAAAACAAATTGTAAATTCTCTTCCTGGAGCAATCTTTAGGCTAAGTCACAATACCATTTTATAAAGTACGGTATGAATACTATGATCCCTATAACAAGACTCAAAATCGCAGATATAAAAACAGCCGCAGCGGAAATATCTTTTACTTTACCAATGTGGACATCATATTGTGGTGAAACATGATTACATAACTTTTCAATCGCTGTATTAAATATTTCGCAAATCAAAACGAGAAACGAACAACTCAATACAGCAATCCATTCCATTTTGGAAATCTGAAAAACAAATCCGAATGAAATAGCTGCCACAAAAGCAAATAGGTGAATCCTAAAGTTTTGTTCAGTCTGGAATACGGATAGTATTCCCTGACAAGCAACAATAAACCGGTTTTTTTTTCTCATTTCGTTGAGATATCTGATTTCAAGAACTAAAATACATTAATTTTACCGCACGTTCTTTAAATCAACTTATGAAGAAAGGTGGAGGGATTGGCCCTGAGAAACCTTGGCAACCTGCATTAATTTATGAAAAGGTGCCAAATCCATTCGGTATAACCGAAAAGATAAGCTCACATCTTTATACTTTTCTTCCATTTTTTTTAATATGAAAGAGACTATTGAATCACTTCTTGGAAAACGAATTTTAATTTTGGATGGTGCCATGGGCACGATGATTCAAAGACATGATTTAGAAGAATTCGACTTTAGAGAAGGAGCTTTTGAAAATCATAATAAACCCCTTAAAGGGAATAATGATTTATTGTCAATTACCAGGCCCGAAATCATCAAGGATATCCATCGAAAATACTTTGTTGCTGGAGCAGACATTGTTGAAACCAACACATTTTCAGGCACATCGATTGCTCAAGCCGATTATGATTTAGAAGAAGCTGTTTATGACATCAATTACCTTAGTGCTAAAATCGCAAAAGAGGTCGCACAAGAATTTACAGATAAACCTAGATTTGTAGCTGGCTCAATTGGACCAACCAATCGAACGGCTTCGATATCACCCGATGTAAACGATCCTGGATTCAGAGCCGTAAGTTTTGATGATCTTGTTTCAGCATACATGGAACAAGTAGGAGCATTAATTGAAGGGGGCGTGGACATACTTCTTGTAGAAACTGTTTTCGATACACTTAATGCAAAAGCGGCATTATATGCTATTCAAGAAGTATTTGACGAGAAAAGCGTAATTCTTCCCATTATGGTTTCTGGCACCATTACAGATCAAAGTGGAAGAACACTTACAGGTCAAACAACGGAAGCTTTTCTAATATCATTGTCTCATATCCCGCTGATTAGTATTGGATTGAACTGTGCGCTTGGTGCCAGCTTAATGAGGCCTTATCTTCAAATACTAAATCAAACCTCGCCATTCAATGTGAGTGCTCATCCGAATGCAGGATTACCAAATGAATTTGGTGAATACGATGAATCTCCTGAAATGATGGCTGATCAAATCGAAGTATTTTTAAAGGATGGTTTGATAAATATCATAGGGGGATGCTGCGGTACAACACCCGATCACATCTATGAAATAGCAGAAAGAGCAAAAAAATATAAACCCAGAAAGACCAGCTAATGTCGATTGCAACACTAAAATTATCAGGCCTTGAGCCATTAATTGTTACAGCAGAAAGCAACTTTGTGAATATTGGAGAAAGAACTAATGTAACTGGTTCTCGCGCCTTTTTAAGATTAATTCAGTCTGGAGATTTTGAATCAGCATTAGCAGTAGCTCTTGATCAGGTGAATGGCGGTGCTCAAATTATTGATGTAAATATGGATGAAGGAATGATTGATGGCAAAGAGGCCATGGTCAAGTTCCTCAATTTAATTGCTTCTGAACCGGATATAGCCCGAGTACCTGTAATGATTGATAGCTCTAAATGGGAAATCATTGAGGCTGGACTAAAATGTGTACAAGGTAAAGGAGTTGTGAATTCTATTTCCTTAAAAGAAGGTGAAGAAGAATTTATTCGACAAGCGACGATAATAAAGAGATATGGTGCAGCAGTGATTGTTATGGCCTTTGATGAAAATGGCCAAGCAGACAACTATGAGCGCAGAATTGAAATTTGTGAGCGCTCATATGATATACTTGTTGAGAAAGTTGGCTTCAATAAAAATGACATCATCTTTGATCCAAATATTTTTCCTGTGGCCACGGGAATGGAAGAGCACAATAATAATGCATTGGACTTTTTTAATGCTACCAAATGGATTAAAGATAATCTTCCAGGTGCACATATAAGTGGTGGAGTGTCAAATGTTTCATTTTCATTTAGAGGCAACAACCGAGTAAGAGAAGCCATGCATTCAGCATTTTTGTATCACGCCATTGCAAATGGTATGGATATGGGCATTGTGAACCCCACTATGCTTGAAATTTATGCTGATATCGATGTAGAGCTTCTAAACTATGTTGAAGACGTATTACTCAACAGAAGAGAAGATGCGACTGAAAGACTCCTTAATTATGCTGAAACAGTTAAAGGCGAAGGAAAGAAAAAAGAAATAGATCTTAGCTGGAGAGATACAAGCGTGCAAAAACGTTTGTCATATGCCTTAGTTAAAGGTATAGTGGAATATATCGAGCTTGATGTAGAGGAATGCAGACAAGAATACAGCCGACCTATTGAAGTTATTGAAGGACCTCTGATGGATGGAATGAATGTCGTGGGAGATTTATTTGGAAGTGGTCAAATGTTCTTACCGCAGGTGGTAAAATCAGCAAGAGTTATGAAAAAAGCAGTAGCATATCTCTTACCTTATATTGAAAAAGAAAAAGGGGGGAAACATCAATCTTCAGGAAAAATACTTTTGGCAACGGTAAAAGGAGATGTACACGATATTGGTAAAAATATAGTTGGCGTTGTTTTGGGTTGCAATAATTATGAAATTATTGATCTGGGAGTAATGGTACCTGCTCAAAAAATCATTGATACGGCTATAGAGGAAAATGTTGATGTGATTGGGTTAAGCGGTTTAATCACCCCCTCTTTAGATGAAATGGTTCATGTCGCCAAAGAAATGGAAAGGGCACAAATAAAAACACCTCTACTTATTGGCGGAGCCACAACGTCGAGGGTGCATACTGCAGTTAAAATTGACGAGCATTACAATTTCGGAAACACGATACATGTCCTAGATGCTTCTCGCTCTGTTACCGTTGTAGAAAGCCTATTAGGTAAAAAAAAGGAATCTTTTATTGAGGATTTAAAAGTGGAGTATGATACATTAAGGAAAAATCATGCCTCGCATGTCCGTAATAAAACACTATTGGATATTGAATCAGCGAGAAAAAACAAGTTGGTATTGAACTTTGACAATGAAATTATTTTTAAACCAAAAAAATTAGGCACAGAAGTTTTAAACGATGTTTCCATTACTGACATCTCTCCTTATATCGATTGGACTCCCTTTTTTCAAACCTGGGAATTACATGGCAGGTATCCGAATATATTGAAAGATAAAGTAGTTGGTGAAGAAGCAAGCTCCTTGTATAGAGATGCAAAAGAAATGCTTGATACTATTGTCAAACAATCATGGTTAGAAGCAAAAGCCGTTTATGGTATTTTTCCAGCCAATAGTGTAGGGGACGATATTGAAATATACGAAGATGAAAGCCGTGAAAATATTTTGCATGTACAACGAACATTAAGGCAGCAAAGTAAAAAAGCAAAAGGTCAGGCCAACTTGGCTTTGGCTGATTTTATAGCTCCAAAAGAAAATGGCACAATCGATTACATAGGTGGCTTTGCTGTAACTTCTGGTTTAGGTATAGAAAAACATATAAAAGCATTTGAAAACGATCACGATGATTATAACTCCATTATGCTCAAAGCTCTTGCTGACAGGTTAGCTGAAGCACTAGCGGAATATTTGCACGAGCGTATCCGTAATGATTATTGGGGTTATTCAAAAAATGAAAAGTTTTCGAACGAAGAGCTTGTTCAAGAAAAATATAGAGGAATCAGACCTGCTCCAGGCTACCCTGCATGTCCAGATCACACCGAAAAAATAGGCCTTTTCAAATTGTTAAATGTTGAAGACAGCATTGGGATAGAGCTTACTGAGAGTCTCGCAATGATGCCTGCATCCTCTGTCAGCGGGTGGTATTTTGCACATCCTGAATCTAAATATTTCGGCATTGGAAAGGTTACAAAAGAACAAATTAAAGACCTTTCAAAACGAAAAAACAGTAACTTTCGGGATATTGAAAAATGGTATTCTTCAATTATTATATGATCACAAAGCATCTAAATGTCGATAAGACACGTCTTTTTTATACATTTACGCGACTAAACTATGCTTAAATTATCTATTCTCCTGATTTCGGGCTTATTTTGCGTGTTTGCATGTATAGCCCAAGCACCCACTGCAGATTTCAACGCCCTGCCGTTAACTGCATGTGTCGGAGAGACTATTAATTTTACAAATACTTCGTCTACCAATGGTGGTTCAGCTATACAAGGCTATGGATGGGACTTTGGAGATGGAAATGCTTCAAATGAGGAGTCTCCAGAACACAGTTATTCTTTACCAGGAACATATACCATTACATTGGTTGCTACCAATTCAGCAGGAGAAGCTGATGCCGAGGTAAAACCCAATTACCTTACCATTTTGCCTTCACCTACCGTATCATTTACTCCATTGGGATTGGGATGTACTGTACCTTTAACCTTGAGCTTTCAAAACAATTCCGATTCAGGAAGTGAATACACATATAACTGGGATTTTGGTAATGGAAATACCTCCTCTGATGAGAACCCCCCTGATCAAACCTACTCTACGGCAGGCACATATTCGATTTCTCTTACTGTAGTAAACACAACCAACCAATGTAGTGCTAACATTACCGAGGATATCACGATTTCTAATTTTCAGGCTGATTTTTCTTTCCCAACTACTGTTTGTGTTGGTGAATTGGTGGAATTCACAGATAATTCAACAGCTGGTGCAAATCAATGGGATTGGAACTTTGGAGGACAGGGAAGTAGTACGATTCAAGATCCTTCTTTTACATTTGCTGCACCAGGAACTTATACCATTCAATTGTCTTCTGACAATACAAATTCTGGCTGCTCCGGTAGTGTTTCTGCAGAAATCACCGTGGAGGCTACCCCAATTCCTTCTTTTACATCGGATATTACCACTGATTGTTCTCCAGCAACTATAAATTTCATTAACACCTCTCCTCCAGGTGTGGAATATTTATGGGACTTTGGTAATGGACAAACATTTTCAGGTCAAAATCCACCTTCACAAGAGTATAATTCAAGCGGCAGTTATACTGTTTCATTGTCAATGATTACGGCTAATGAATGTGCTGGTGTAACCACTTTAACCAATTATATTTTAATTGAAGACATTATTCCTTATATAGTTGCAGATGTTACTGGTGGGTGCAATCCTTTAGACGTTCAGTTTAGCGATACCTCAAGCACTCCTAATCCTCTCAATCCAATAACTGGATGGGAATGGGATTTTGGAAATGGACAAACATTTTCAGGTCAAAATCCACCTGTTCAAACATATACAAATGGGCTCTATGACGTAAGTTTAGACATTACAACGGCCTCTGGTTGCTCGGGCTCTGTTTCACTTTCAGAATACATATCTGTTGGAGAGATAAATTCACTTGACTTTACCGTAGATACTACAATAAACTGTATTAAAACTGACTTTGATTTTAATTCATTCATTACAACAACTCCAAGCTTTCCAGACTCTTCAGAGATTAATTATTTTTGGGATTTTACTGATGGAACCTCAACTGAAGCCAATCCTACATTTCAGTACACATCCGATACAGGATATTTTGATGTTCTCCTTGTTGTTGATTACCGAGGATGTATTGACTCTTTGCAGATTGATTCACTCATTTACATCAACGCTCCAGTATCGAAATTTGAGCCTGATGAAACCCTGTATTGTAACCCTGGAGGATTCCCTGTAGAAGTCGATTTTACGGATGAAGCCGTTCATGGCGAAACAGAAGATGACATTCTTATGATTTGGGAATGGGGAGACGGAATGCCCAATGACACCCTAGACGATCCAGAGCTTGATGATCTTGACATGGGTAATATAAGCCATTCCTTTTCAGGATACGGAACCTATACAATTGAGCAAGTCATTCATAATTATACTACGGGTTGTAGTGACAGTTCAACCAGGGAAGTGAATATCTCAACTGTCAGTCCTGCTTTTTCCTTATCGAATGATTCCATTTGTTCAGGAGACTCTTTGTTTTTGTTTGACGCGAGTACATCTTGGTCAGACCCACCTACTCCTCATCCTCTTACAGCATGGGAATATGACATGGGAAATGGCGACGTGATAAGTGACGGTCCTGATATAGGTTATTCTTATCCCGCAGCAGGGAATTACACAGTGACTTTAAACGCAATAAACAGTGTCGGCTGTTCAGCTACGACTACCTTACCTGTAACAGTATTGGCAAATCCTTTTGCTGTTCTGTCACCAGACAATAGCGTGGGCTGTTCTCCATTCTTAGTGACTTTTTCAAACAATTCAATATCTCTCAACGGGCTTGATCTAACCTCTTTTGAATATACCTTCACAGACGATGCGTCCATATTAATTGTTAATGATAACAACCCCATTGAGCACACCTTTATTGGAAGCGGTATATATTACGCCCAGCTTGTTGCCATCGATGAATTTGGATGTCAATCGACTCCGGCATCGATACCCATTACCATTACCGAACCTAACGCATTTTTTTCTGTACAAAATGTAATTTGTAATGGTGGAAATATCATCACCTCAAATGCTTCAGATGGGCTTGAACCCATTACCTATGAATGGCTTGTAGATAGTGATCCCTTCTCTATTGAAACCAATCTAAATACTGTATTTAATGAGACGTCTGTTCCATTTGGTGAAACAAGTTTAACACATGATCTCATTTTAGTTGTGACTGATGGAAATGGTTGCACCGATACTGCAAGTAATTTGATAACTGTATCCATTCCAACCGCATTTCCCACGTATGAATTTACGGGAGCGGCTATAAATTCAGAGGGGGAATACACCTGTCCACCTATATTTGGGACTTATGTGGACTCCTCTTTTTCGTATGGTTCTATACAATCATGGGTTTGGAATTTCGGTAATGGAAATCAATCTATTTTAGAAGACCCAAGTAATACTTATGCTCTTCCAGGAACCTATTCTCTTACTTTATCCATAACGGACTCCTACGGCTGTACAGATGACACTGTACTCGTGGATTATATCACAGTAGGTGGCCCAAGTGGGGACCCTAGCTGGTTCCAAACACCTGGTGAATGTGCACAAGGGGCTAATTTTGTAATGAACGATCCTGTCGATATTTCTTCCATTATTTGGAATCTCGGTGATGGGAATTCGATGATGGATACGCTAAGCTTCTTTTATAATTACCCCGAGGCAGATACTTATTTTCCCGAGGTCACAATAATGGACGCCTTAGGCTGTGAGGTCATTTACCCTCTCAATGATATTACGGTTTCGGATGACGGCTTGAATGCCTTCTTTACGGCAACACCAAATCCGGCAGAACAGGATGAAGTAATTACATTTATCGATGGTTCGAGCTTTGACGGGACACCAATCATCAGTTGGGCATGGAATTTCGGTAACAGTAATTTAATCTTTAGCGGTACGAGTGAGACTCAAACACAAAGCTATCCCATAAGTGGACAGTATCCAGTTACATTGACTATTACAGATGCCATAGGGTGTATTGACGAATACCAGGTTGTGATTAATATAAATGACCCGGTTATTTGGGTTCCAAATGTATTCACTCCAAATGGAGATGGAATAAATGATTTATTTACATTGCCATTTGACGGATTCAAATCTTATAATATCGTCATTGTAAATCGTTGGGGTAATGTAATGTGGGATAAAACAGACCAAACAGGTATTCTACTCTGGGATGGCACAGACAATGGTGCTGAAAAATGTAAAGATGGTGTATATTTTTACAAACTTAATGGTGAGATGCTTGGGGGCACGATGGTAGACCAGCATGGTTTTGTGACCGTAATCGAGTCAGAATAATCCTTTTTCTTCGTCTCCTAATTCATAATTTTTATCTACACTAAGACTTGAGTTTTTGGATGCTTCCACAGCCAACACGTCACAACGTTCATTTTTAATATTTCCAGCATGCCCCTTTACCCACTGAAAAGAAATCTGATAGTCCTTGGCGACCTTATCATATCTTAGCCATAAATCCTTGTTCTTTTTTCCTTTGAAGTTTTTTTGTATCCAAGACTTTAACCAGCCCTTTGTAATTGCATCTATAACGTATTTAGAATCTGAATATACCTTGACAGGAATCTTCGTGGTTCTTAATGATTCCAATGCAACAATCACAGCTAGCAATTCCATTCGATTATTCGTGGTTTTTCGAAAACCTTCAGAAATCTCCTTTTCATTTCCATTATAGGATAAGACAATTCCATACCCCCCCGGTCCCGGGTTTCCCCTGGAGCTTCCATCTGTATATATTTCTATTAAGCTCACTATTTTAATCGATCTGGATTTGATTTTATAAAGCCTTGCCATGAATCCGTTTTATTCTTATTATTCTCCCCTCTACCCTTTGAATAATGATGACATAATGCCACTGCTAACCCATCCGTGGCATCAAGGTATTTTGGCATTTCCTCAAATTTCAAAACAGTCTGCAGCATGGCTGCAACCTGCTCTTTAGAAGCACTACCTCTACCTGTTATGGCTTGCTTAATTCGTCTTGGAGAATACTCTTCATAAGGTATGTTGTGATTTAAACTTGCGGCAATAGCAACCCCTTGAGCCCTACCAAGCTTAAGCATGGATTGGACATTCTTTCCGAAAAAAGGAGCCTCAATAGCCATCTCATCCGGTTTGAATTCGACTATCAATCCATTCAATCGATCCAAAATTCGTTTCAGCTTATCAGGGTGTGTTTCAATTTTTTTTAGCTGGATAATTCCAAAATTTACCATTGAAATTTCTTTCTTTTTAATGTGAATAAGACCATACCCCATCACTGTGGTACCAGGGTCAATTCCAAGAATTATCTTATCTTCAGACACTAAATTTGGTTTGAGTGATTAAATCTAAACAATTTCATTCGATTTTATTCCTAATGTTAAAATTAGGTGTGCTGGGATTGCTTATTTATTATCTGTTCAACAAACTTTCAGACCTTCCAAAGGGAATTGAATTTTCTACCGAAATTCACTATAATTTCCTTGTCTTTTTAATTTTTTTAATGCCTATCAACTTATTTATTGAATGGCAAAAATGGAATGTTGTCCTCAAGAATGAAAAGGTGGATGGCAGACAAAAATTACACTCTTTTCTTTCAGGAATTGTTTCGGGTGTCATCACTCCGGCTTATGCTGGAAATTTTATTGGCAGAATGCTGTATTTTCCGAAATCAAACCGTAAAAATATTATAATTAATACCCTTGCTTCTAATGGCGCTCAATTCATCATGAGTATATCTCTGGGATTGATTGCTTTTCAACTCATTTATGCGAGCTCCCTTGATTTAATCTATCATTTACTTCTGGTATTCGCCAATTTAAGTCTATTTATCCTTTATTTTTATGGGGATAATTTTATTGAAAAAATTCCTCATCGATTTTTCAAACAAATCAGCGGAGTTGTGGTTTCTAAAAAGTTGAGATTTAAGCTTCTCATACTTGCTTTTCTGAGATACAGTGTTTTTGTATTGCAATTCGTACTGGCGCTAATGGTTTTTGACGTCTCTTTTGCTTCTCCAGTAATCATTTGGGTCATGCTGATGTTTGGAGCGATCACGATATCTCCTTCTTTATTTATGGGAAAGCTGATCGTCAGAGAAACGGTGGCGGTAACAATTCTTACGATTATCGCTATCCCTGCATCATCTATCATATTGGCGGCATTGACGACCTGGCTTTTAAATCAAATCTTACCTGCTATAATTGCTACTGTGCTTGTTAAAAAAAATCGTCAACATGCTTGGGTTTAGTATTCTCATTGTTTTATATGTGCTCTTTTATCTAGTCCTCATTATCGGCTGGAATGGGACGCAAAAGAGCCCATTGATTCAGGCTGGATCTAAAATTGATTGCAAGGACCTTACCGTTGTAATTCCGTTTAGAAATGAATTAGACAATCTTTATAAACTTCTAGAAAGAATCGATGCTCTGAAGTGTCGACCCAAGCGATTTATATTTGTCAACGACCATTCTGAAGATGATTGGAAAGAGGTATTTGAAAAAGCCCAAATCGATTCGGCGAATATATACACCTTGAGTGATCAGCAGCAAGGTAAAAAAGCTGCCGTATATGAAGGGGTTAAGATGGCCGATACAAAATATATTTTATGCTGGGATGCTGATGTTTGTTTTGAAGCCCATTATTTTGAAGATATAGAACAGCTACAAACCGCTGAACTCATTGTGCTTCCCGTTCATTTTGTGTCTAAAAACCCTATACAATCCATGGGCGAAATCGATTTTTATCTTGCTAATTTCGTCAACCAGGCTAGTGCCTATTGGAAGCGTCCTATTATGTGTAATGGAGCCAACCTACTCTTTTCTAGAAGTGATTACTTGGAGGTCAACAAACTAGAAGAACATGCGCATATTTTGAGTGGTGACGATATGTTTCTTTTGCGTCAAATGATCAAAACAAATAAAACTGTATACTGCGCTCCAAATAAAATTTGTCCAATAAAAACTCAAAGCCCGTCTTCATTTATAGGCTATTTGAATCAAAGAACACGCTGGTTTGGTAAATCTCTTCACATCAAGGACTCCTTACTGAACTTCTGGGCCATTCTCCAGTTTATTTTTACCGTGTCCTTTTTTTCTTTTTTCATTTATTGGATAATTGAAGACCCTAAAATATTTGCCTTTTTATTTATAATCAAATGCGGGATTGACCTACTATTTCTTTCTTGGTATTTCTACTCAATAAAAAAGAGCATCCTAACTTTTTTTATCCCTATTTACGGTCTTGTTTTTCCCATATACAATTTGTTTATTTTAAGCTCTTTCTATTTTACCAAGCAAAAATGGAAAGGACGTAAGCTCTACACATAAAGGTTTAAGGGATTCTAATTATATTCGCAGCATGAAAATTTTAATGGTTTGTTTAGGTAATATTTGCAGATCTCCTCTAGCAGATGGACTGCTCAGACACAAAGTCAAACGCAATGGCATTACCGCCACTGTGGATTCAGCAGGCACAGCCAATTATCATGTTGGCGGGCCTCCTGATGAACGAATGACAGAAACCGCTATGCAAAATGATATTGATATTTCCAATCTTCGAGCGCGTCAATTTGAAATAGCAGATTACGATCACTTTGACCTAATTTATGTCATGGATAAATCCAATTACCAAAATGTGACCCGATTAGCAAGAAATGATAATGACATTAAAAAAGTCAAGCTGATTTTAGATGAGCTAGGACATTCAAATGACATCCAAGAGGTCCCCGACCCGTACTATGGAGGTCAAGCTGGATTTGATCATGTGTTTGATTTATTAGATAGGGCTACTGATATTATCATTAAAAAATTATAAGATGGCTAAAGCTGGAAATTTATATCTCATTCCGAATACCCTAGGAGGAGAAAGTATAGAAGATATTATACCTGCTGCTGTAATTGAAGAAGCCAAAGCTCTTCGGTGTTTTATGGTGGAGAATTTGAAATCTTCGAGAAGATTACTTCGTAAAATGGACCGACAATTTCCAATTGATGATTCGATGTTTATCGAAATGAACAAGCGGAGCACAGAGCAGGACACCATGAAGGGCTTGCAGTGGTTAATCGAAGGCAAAGACGTCGGTGTAATCTCGGATGCAGGCTGCGCCTGTGTGGCAGATCCTGGCTCCGATATTGTTTCCTTGGCTCACTCTCAAAAAATTGCAGTCATTCCCTTGGTGGGACCTTCTTCTATTCTGCTTTCCTTAATGGGCAGTGGGTTTTCGGGACAACAATTCACCTTTCACGGCTACCTTCCAAAAGAAAGAAAAGATCGCATACGCACCTTAAAAACATACGAATTTGAGGCTCGAAAAAAAGGCTTTACGCAGATCTTTATGGATACCCCCTTCCGAAATATGAACGTTTTAGAGGATTTATTGAATGAGCTCGCCGATCACACCCAGCTTTGCATCGCTTCAAATATAACCTTACACAACCAGCGTATTCGAACGATGAGTGTAGAAGACTGGAGAGAAAATGCCTACGACTTAAGCAAATCTCCATGTGTATTTTTGATTGGATGACGGTTTGGGATAAATTTAGTTTGGAATGTATTATGAGTCTTTAGTTTTAAAATATAAAGAAGTCATTCCTTTACCACTTTTTGAGTAAAAGCCTGGCCATTAGATTCTAGATGTAAAAAATATATCCCCGGTGGTGAATTAAATTCTACCTTATGAACCTTTCCATTCATTTTGTTTGAGAAGACCCGCTGACCAAGAGAATTTCGGATAACGATAGATGCAGTAATTCCCTCCTTTAATGTGATTGTTAATTGTCCAGAAGTGGGATTAGGATGTATCGTTAAAAATATTTCGTCAGTATGATTATCGATGTTTGCAATAGGATTTCTTTCAACTGAAACATCATCAATAAAATAATAAACTCCTTCTGATGTTTCAGCTTGGACTTGAGACATATGAGATGTCGAAATATCATTATAAAAATTGCCGATAGTTAAATGTGTATATGCCGAGTCTGCAATGAAATTAAAATTAACAGTTTGCCATGTAGTAGACCAAATCTGACCAGAGAGCTCCAATTGAGGAACTCCTCCTATTGGTGAACCGTTCAGCTGGGTTAATGAACCTTCAGAGAAACGGATCCCTAGACGATTACAACTGTACCCAAAATTGTGGTTTGCTTCTCCATTTGTCACGTTAAAAGAAACATTATAGGTGCTTCCAATTTCCATGGCAGAGGACAATTCGATAGATGGGTATTCACGGTAATTATTACCTGGAATCGACATTGCAGCAAAGCCCATTATCGCTTGCCCTGAAAAAGGCATTACCGATGCAAAAATGTTATTTGGTAGAGCTGCCGAAAATGATCCTAAAAGATGGAAGTAATCTGGAGAACCCGATCCACTTGCATTACCCCACCCCACACAATAACCCCATTGACCCGACCCAGAAGGCAAGATAGTATAATTTTCAAAATCGCCATTTGGCACAATATTTTGAGCGAAAATAAGTTGGCAATTAAAGATGGAAATTAATACGATATAAAAAGTGATCTTCATTTTTCTGATTAGCCCTTTTTTTCAAGCATTTTAGGTCATTGATAAATATTTATCCTAAAGTTTTACCACCTTAAAATGTTTTTCAAAGCTATTATTGAAACACTTGATAAAATATGTTCCTGTAACATAACCATTCAAAGAAACTTTCGTTTTTCCACTACCATCCTTTGAAATTGATCCGATTCGAATTGTTCTTCCCAAATTATCGTAAACTTCAATATTTACAGTTTCATTTAGCGCAGAAATAGATTCGATTTCTATGGTAAAATCATTTTTAGTTGGGTTCGGATAGATCTTGATTCCATTTGAGAATAACTCTTCATCCACGCTCAATCCTTCAACTTCAATCGGAACTACTTCCTCATATAAACATATGCCAGCGTCATCTTGGATAACAACGTTGTATGGACCTACTGCAAGATTGGTAAATACATTTGTTGTCACGAAGTTTTGTCCCCCATCAATACTATATAGATATGGCCCAACACCTGAAGTAGGTGTTATCTCGATCATTCCATCTGTAGACACTACAGAAGATGCATCGGTGGCTTCTATATTGGCAGAAATAAATTCACAAGCTTCAATGGTTACAGTCTCCTGATAGGAGCAAATCCCAGTCGCACCCTGAATCATAACATTATAAACTCCAGGAGCTAATCCATTAAAAGTATTAGATGTTAAAAATGTTTGACCACCATCTATGCTATATTGGAACGGATTCACTCCAGAACTCGTATTAATTATAATCACTCCATCATTAGCAATCGCAGATGATGAATGCGTTACGTTCACAGCAGCCGTAATTCCACATCCTGTTCCATCAGGACAAAAAACTTCCAGTGCTTCGGAACCAAAATCACCATTATTAGTAACAAGAGGCACACCTGATGAATTTAAAACAGAAAAGTCACCTATACCATAGTCACAACAAATTCCGTCTCCCCATGAATCGTACATATATAAAGAAAAGCATGAGCCATAATCAACACAAATATCCTGAACATATTGACCCCCATTTGGTAAAGAGCCACTCGTCACAAGCTGATTGGTTTTCTCATCAATGAGCTCCCAAGAAGTTTCATCAGGATAATTATCAGGATTGATAATTAGTGTAATAATATCATAATCTGAATCTAAATTTGTAATGGTCGATGCTGAATTGTTCGTTAAATCGCCATCTCCTTGGTTGTTGATACTAACTAAGTTTAGTGAAATGTTGTTATTATTTTGTTGCAAGTTGTTGTCAATAGTTATTTCAACAGGGGCTTGTTCTTGAAAAGGAACATCAACTGTCGCATTGATTACGTCTACTACTAAACCATTAACGACCACCTCAATCGCCACATCCGTTATGGTTGTCTCGCCTTGATTCTTAACAATAGCAATGAGTTCAACGACATCATTACAAACTACTTCAAGCTCCCCAATTGAAAGCTCTCCATCAAACGCATGAACTTTACTTAATACAATGTCTAAAGTATCGTTGTTGCCATACCCATCATCAACCTGGCTCACAATTACAGTGACATCATAATCACCAATGGCTGAAAAGTCCTGGGGTACCGTAAATTGAAAATCAGCATCACCGAAGGGTGGAATGGTTTGAGGAATGTTCAAAGTTTCTATCGACTGTCCGTCTACCACTAGCTCAATATCAAAATTACTCATGTCATTTAAACCCTGATTCGCAATTGTTGCAGTGACGAGCTCATTACTGCCTAAACTGGAAGAAGACTGAGGGTCAGAAATCGCTGTAACACCCAAATCGTTATTCGCCTTAATATCTGCCCAAAAGGATACCCACGGTCTTGCTTGTTTAATCGCCAATTGATCTTGTGCGGTTACCTTATATTCGATATCCATTCCAAAACCTTCAATACCTTCAACATCATAAAGTATTGCAAATTCATCATGAATAACAGAAAGGTAGTCGCGCATTTGATCCAGATAAATTTGATCCATCACTAGCTCTCCAGGATTTACTAAGTTGGATAAACTTAATACCAAATAACCCCCACCTTGTGTAGGGTTCTCATATAAAAGAATTTCTTCTGGAACCGAATTCGGGTCAGGATTTGTAATTAATGACTCTCCAACTTGAGTATTTAGATAAAATGTGCTATCTGTCTCATAAATAGGATCAATACTAATCCCCACACCATTTGATTTTTCCTCTTGAAAATTGGGATGACAAAGTACTCCCATTGCTGCCATAAAGTGGTCAACTCGATAAAAATCTCTCTCCTCATATGCCCTAAAGTTCCACATACTGGCATAGACCTGTTTAATGGATTTGGAGATATGCCCTTCATCTAAGTGTTGGGTTTTAGATGTATATAAACCTGCTCCACTAAACCCAGGTAAATCTTCATTATTCGTACTTGATCGGCATCTTACCGCCGTTCCCGTTGGGAAATCATCATGCATAACCTGTAAACTATCCATAATCCATTGCGGCATAGGAGCATCTTTGATGTCTCTTCTAAAGTCTTTTAAACGCTCTACGCGAAAGTTAATATCATTCTGAAAAGTAGGATTATCAATCATGACTTGTGCCTCTTCATAAAAATTATTGAACTGCATAAATTCGTCGTAGTAGTAGAATGGTATTCCAAACCCATCGGGTATTGTGCTGCTTGGAAATCCAAATGTTCTCATGGTTGATACGTTAGAACATTTTGCCCCGAAGGCAGCTGACATTTCAAATTCTATTTCATCTAAGGGTAAGATTTCTGTAATACTTAAATCTCGAATAGGAATTTGAGGTTCTGTTGGTCTAAGGTCTTCATACCAGTCATTGACTTCTTGTAAAGTTGCTTCTCGAAATTGATACTGCTCATTTTCTACTTTGTAATAAACATAGCTTCCCAAAAGGTTTGCTATTGAATCAATGGATAAAGGATCAGCGATGTATGCATTTGGAACATTATCCTGAATAGCCCTTAAGTTAACGTGTGACAATGGTGTTTGAATTACTGAAGTCATTATACCTCCAACCCTCGGCAATGAATTGGGCAATGCATCATAAAGAACAATGTCTCTACTTCCAGGGGTCTCATTTAGGTCCTGCATGTGCTTAAAGAATCCATATCCTTCTGCTTCATGAAAAGGAATGTAATTGATTTCCGCGAAAACATCCGATTCCAACACCACATCTATTCTAGATCCTGCAAAACCTGCCGCGTAATTATTAAGATGGTTATTTTCATCCGCTTGGCCTATAAAGTGGTTCATATTGTTTTGAAGAAAAGGCATGTTGGCCGCCAATAGCTCATATGTTCTTTGTGTGGCCTCAAAATCATAGGCATCTCCAAAAGAAAAATTAAAAGAATAGGTTCCAATCACACCGTTTGGGAGAATTTCGTTGGGGTTAAATACAATCTCCCCAGAGCTATCATCTCCAACCACAGTCGCCCCAATTGAATTGAAAAAGGTGGCGTGAATCGTGTAGGTATTGCTATTGATAAAATAAACCTTAGGCTCTGGCGTATCCCTATCTAATATTCCAAATTTCACATACAACTGCCCATCCAGAAATGGAGCCCAACCCACATTATTTACTGCAGCTAAATCCAAAAAGGTTGCAGCATCAGGTATTGAAGTTGCTCCATCAACAAAGGCAACGGATTCTGCAAAGTTGATGGGAGCATCAGTAGGCATGTTGTTGAATTCTGTAATATCATCTATGCCATCCCCATCGTAATCATCAGGGTTTGAAATATCATGTTCTGTAATTGAGTAGTTCGCTAATGGATAAGCTCCACAAGGTTCAGAGATGACCATCGTTCCATTCACTCCCATTGTCATTGAGACCGCCCAATTAAACGTTGGGCTATGCTGTGCATGTAGCACATAATATTTACCTGCTTGTCCCTGAATGGACAATTGTGCTTGACCAAGATTATTTACAGAGTAATTGTCAATAGTTACTTGAGTATAAGATAAATTGTAAACACAAATGATACAAAGCAGATATAGTAAAGTTTTCATAGTAGGAGTAAATGGTTTAGTTAAATCAGCGTACAAGGTACAAATGTTTAGCTTATTATAAAAACAGCTTTTAATAGTTCATTTTGAACACTTTATTTAAAAACGTTCCCGATCTGCATAAAGGGGGGGCTCTATTAAGGATTACATATAAATGCAGTATGCAATACATGAAGTTGCCCTCTTTTATTGCGAAGAACCACCTGGTATATTCTATCATAAATACCCAAATCAAACTCTCCAATTTTCTCACCCACAAGAAGCCCCGCCAATACTCCCGTAGTGTTGCTGTGCCCAACCACCAGGGCATCTTGCTTTCGTCGGAGCAATAGTTTTGAAAAGTCTTCAAGTGTCTCTCCATCGTATTGCTGAATATTAAGCCCCTTTAATTGGGCAGTCGGTAAGGCGGTATTTTTGGTACGGGTATAGTCTGTACTGTATATGACCTCAATGGGGACATCTTTCAAAAAATTACTGAGGCTTTCCGACCTTTTTTTACCACATGGTGTAAGTGGGGGATCTGAACCATACATAGACGTCGAAACCTCTTTTTCTGAATGCCTCACTAAATATATGGTATAAAAACCCTTGTTTTTCAAACTCCCGCAAGATTGCAGTCCAAAAATTAGGATGAGAAAAAGTAGATTTCGTTTCTTTAGCATGTGTCAGATATCGATACGATAAACGTATTACGTTTATTCATTGAGAATAAAAATACAGAAATTATTGAGGGTAATTTTTGATTTGGTTCATAAAAAAACCCCCAACTACGAAGTAGTCAGGGGTTAAGATCGGCGTCGACTTACTCTCCCATCCTCAAAAGG
>Ga0206679_10000907_pt1 | contig 24807 bp, 21 predicted proteins | sample M110012015metaG_FD_155464 | JGI IMG/M metagenome (GOLD analysis project Ga0206679, IMG submission 155464) | Ammonia-oxidizing marine archaeal communities from Monterey Bay, California, United States - M1 100m 12015 | ecosystem: Environmental > Aquatic > Marine > Intertidal zone | place: USA... | reverse complement strand
CGGCAAACCGATTATGCAAACCATTACATTAGAAGAACTCACCTCAAATTTTTAAGATGCTCAACAATTTACCACAAGTCACTAAAAATATTTTGATTCTGAACATTATGTTCTTTGTGGCTAGTTTTTTTCTTGGCACTCAGGGCGTAAATTTGATTCAAGATTTTGGAGCACATTATGTTAACTCACCTTTTTTCGAACCCTTTCAGGTAGTTACCCATTTTTTCATGCATGCTGACTTTTTCCATATTCTATTTAATATGTGGCTTTTCGTTATTCTTGGTGCACATTTAGAAAAAATATGGGGACCAAAACGATTTTTCATATTCTACTTGGTATCTGCATTTGCCGCATTTGCTCTATTCAATATTATTGGGGTATATGAAATTGAAATGCTTAAGGATCAATTAAGTAAAGACGGTAATTCATTGAGTATAATAAATGAAGCCATTTTAAATGACAATTCATTTAAATACTTTGGAGACAAAAACACAGTTCAAAGCTACGTGCGTATGGTAGAAACTCCTATGGTTGGAGCTTCAGGTGCCATATTTGGGGTGATGGCCGCATTTACGATTCTATTTCCAAATACAACGTTTTATCTTTATTTCGCCATTCCTGTTAAAGCTAAATATCTTGTAGGAGCCTATTTGGCATATACTATATACAAAGTTCTAAATCCTAACGAAATGGATAACGTGGCTCATTTGGCTCATTTAGGGGGTGCTATAGCAGGAGCCATTATGGTATTGTATTGGAGAAGAAAAGACCGCTCAAATTTTTGGTGATATGTATCAAAGAAGAAATCTTTCTGAAGAGCTGAAGCATCAGCTGCGTAACGGCACAATGACAAATCGTTTGGTGATTGCAAACGTTATCGTCTTTTTGCTTATTCATACTATACTAGCTCTTGGGAGAATGTCAGACAAAGATTTATATCCTGTTATTGACGCCATTTTTGCGTTGAGTACGTCATGGAAAGAATTTTTGACCATGCCTTGGGGTATATTCACAAGTATATTTACCCATTTTGATCTTTATCATATATTCTTTAATATGATCTTTCTCTATTTCGCTGGCAACATGTTTGAAAGATTTTTCAATGGAAAAAAATTACTTATCGTATACATCTGTGGTGGCTTGCTGGGCGGGGTGTCCGAAATACTTAACAGTACTCTATTTAGCTCTATATATGAGGCACATCATGTCATTGGCGCATCAGGATCAGTGATGGCTATTTTTACCGCATTGGCTTTTTACAGCCCTAATACCAAAGTTCACCTTTTTGGAATTCTTCCAGTTCGTCTTTTTTTATTGGCTCTTTTCTTTTTAGCAACAGACCTTATTGGAATTGGTAAAGAAGGAGATACAGTCGCTCATTTCGCTCATCTTGGAGGGGCTTTCTTTGGTTTCTTGGCTGTGCAAAAACTCAATACCTCAAAAAACATTATCGTTCAAATCGAACGACTCGAAAAGCGAATTAAAAATATATTTAAGAAGAAACCTAAAATGTATTATACCCGATCGGACCAACACAAAACTGACGAGCAATACAATTTAGACAAAAAGAAAAAACAAAAGAAAACGGACCATATTTTAGATAAAATTTCAAAATCAGGATATGATTCATTGACCAAAGAGGAAAAAGACTTCCTCTTTAACCAAAGTAAAAATGGATAGCACCGAAAAAATCAGATCGTACAGTATGGGTGCTGTGATAGGAATCAATATCCTCTTTTCACTTCATCTTCTGTTAAGTTATACGGCACCCTATATTAATCCTGAACAGCTTTCCATTATTCCTTTTTTTGGATTGACTTACCCCATCGCTTTAATAATGAACCTTGTGTTTATAATGATCTGGAGCGTACTTAAATCCAAGTGGTTTTTTCTTTCTACTTCTATCGTCTTAATTGGAATTCCATTTCATTTGAGAGTATTCTCTATCAATCTTTCAGACAACCCCATTCCTGAAAATGCGAATACGCTAAAAGTGATGAGCTATAATGTTCGGTTATTCGGTTATTACGAGGAAAATAAAGCCAAAGCCAAACAAAGTAAAATTGATATTATAGATTATATCCAAAAGGAGGCTCCAGATGTATTGTGCCTTCAGGAGTATTTTAATAAAGATGGTGATCCAAATTTTAACACCTTGAATTCGATTTACAATATCATGTCAATAGATTCTCATCATGAAAAAAGTAAATACTTTCCGCGTAAAAGGGCTCATTTTGGTATCGCCTTATTTTCAAAATACCCCATTATAAATAAAGGTATCGTGCACCATGATGGTGGAAACAAAGAAAATTCTAACTATTGTATTTTTGCCGATATTGTAAAAAACAAAGATACTTTGAGGGTTTATAATGTTCATTTTCAATCGATAAAGCTTGAAACAGATGAATATACCAGACAAACCAACATCGATGCAGATGGAACATCAAGAAGTACAAAGTATAAATCTGCAATATCTAAATTAAACAAAGCCTTTAAAATAAGATCTGCACAAAGTAGAGCCGTCAGCCAACACATACAAAATGCTCCTTATAAATCGATAATTTGTGGAGATTTTAATGATACGCCGCTTTCGTACACATATCAGGTATTTAACAACGAACTTATTGATGCATTCAGAAATACCTCCAGCGGATTCGGTAGCACCTATAGTGGTTATCTACCCGCTGGCAGAATAGACTATATTTTTCATTCAAAAGGATTGAGCTCATCACAATTCAGAATACAAAAAGAAAAATTAAGTGACCATTTTGCTATTTCTTGTATTATCTTTTGAATATGTTTTTTGAAATTAATCCATATCATATAGATACTCGTTTAATAAAGGAAACGGTTGAAGCTCTTAGGAATGGAAAAATTGTAATTATTCCTAGTGATTCAGTTTATGCTGTTGCCTGTGATTTACATCATAAGAAAGCCCTCAAGGCACTTTCTAAATTTAAAGGAGAAAAGCTTCATCAAATGAATTTATCGATTATCTGTAAGGACATTTCGGAAATTTCAGAATATACCAAGCAAATCAGTCGATCTAATTTTAAAGTACTCAAGCACCACCTTCCTGGACCTTTTACATTCATTCTAAAAGCAGGTCAAATTGTTCCAAAAATGTTTGACTCAAATAAAAAAGAGATTGGGGTACGGATTACCGAAAACACAATTGTTCAAGCCATCGTCCATGAATTGGGAAACCCTATTGCTAGTTCTTCACTACATAATGAAGATGAACCTATTTTAGATTATTTCGTTGACCCTTATGCCATTTTCGAGAAATTCGAGAATCAGGTATCCATTATAATTGACGGTGGACAAGGTAAAATTAAGCCTTCTACAGTTATTAATTGCATTGAAAACGAACCTGTGCTGATTAGACAGGGCGCTGGAAAACTAAAGCTATGATTTATATTCTCGACTGTGGCAGCTCAAAAACAAAATTCATTCATCAAATGGTTGATGAATACATGGAATGTAAGACAATTCCCTTTTTTGACTTCAAAGAAACTAATCAGACTGATGCAATGGGTGTGATTATATCGGGAGCTCCAATACTCGTCACAGAAGAAGATATGACATCGTATTTGAAGGCCAGTAAATGGATAAAAGACTTATCAATTCCATTGTTAGGTATTTGCTTTGGTCATCAGTTGATTGGACTGCAATTTGGATCTCTAGCAAAAAAAATGAAAGAGGACCGGGAATTTCAAGAAATTGAGGTCTTCGAGGAATCAATTCTTTTCGCTAGGCTTCCAAGAATCATAGAAATGCAAGAGGATCATTGCGAATTTATTTCTGTTCCTCAACATTTCAAACTATTGGCCTCATCAGATCATTGTTTTCATGAAGCCATGGAACATAAAGAAAAACCAATTTATGGCGTCCAGTTTCATCCAGAGGTGTCAGGAAATTATGGAAATATTATTATTGAGAACTTTCTTAAAACCTGTGTTTAGTCCTCTGCTATCCTTTTTAACGCCTCAGAGTCCAAGACTTGTATCCTTCTCGCATTTACCGTAATGATTGAATTCTTTTTAAATTCATTTATTAAACGAATTAATGATTCGGTTGCTGTGCCTACCATATTTGCTAGGTCTTCTCTGGCTACATTAATCTCTTGTTCATTGTATGCCTCATGTAAAAAAATCAAAGCCAAGGCCGTTCGTTGACGAACCGTTTTCTGCGTCATATCTGTGACAAAATCCGCCCATTCTTGAAGCTCTGTTGACAACTCCTGAATTAACCTGTTTTGTAGCTGTGGATTTGAATCTTTGTATTGATTGAAGTCTTGTTTTGATATAAAACATATTTCTGTATGATCTTCAAGAGCTGCCGCATTTACATTGTATGAGTTTTCACTCAAGATTGCTCTAAATCCAATAACCTCTTGGGCTTTGCATATTTGTATGATTTGTTCCTTACCGTCCTTACCATACTTAAATATTTTTACTAACCCTGAATGAATATGAAAAATTCCTTTGGGATATTTCCCTTCAGAAAAAATAATTTGATTTCGTTTTAATTGAATATTATTGGCATGGTCGTTAGAATCATAACTGGCTTTATCCTTCTCATCAATAAAGAAGGAATCCAATTCTTTTAAACAGGACTGACAGGAATGAAGTGATGTTAAACCAATCAACTTTTGTGAATTAAAGATGAAAAAAAAAGGCGACCACTAAGCCGCCTTTCTATTTAAAGCTTCAACAACTTCTTGGTCAGCTTTTGACTGCCTGAAGTCATTTGTATAATGTAGGTGCCTCGTGGAAGCCTATCAACATTCAACTGAATGTTTTGACCTCCCGAAACTTTATTTTTAAATACTTCATTCATTAAACGTCTACCAGAAAGGTTATAGATGCCAATATTTACGTCTCCATTTTTAGACAAATCAAAAATTACATTACATTCTGATGATGTCGGGTTTGGATACACCATCATGTTGTCTAATTTCTCACTTGCGTCAATAGTTGGTTCTTGAACTCCTAAATAATTGTCAGATGCCCATATACCTCTTCCAAAAGTTGCAATGTATATTTCTCCTGGTCTTCCATTCCCTTCTTCAAAAGTTCTCCATGATTGACGTACTTCATAAACAGGTGTTCCTTCAAAGCCTGCTGAAGCGTTAGTCCAATTGGCACCTCCATCCTCAGATACAAATACACCACTTGAAGTACCCACAACGATAATATCTGGATTATCTCTATCAATAATCCCATCATAGCACGCCGCCTGAGGACTTGATACAGATGCTAAATTCGTAAAAGTTGGAGTAGCAGATGTCGCATTTGCTGTTCTTTTATTGGAACCAGAAAAACCTGTGAACATAATTAAATCGTCTGCATTATTTGGGTTTAGGGCAATACCCTCTGCCCCACCTGTAGATATTTTGGTCGCAACAGTATACGTTGGTGTGGTTGGGATACCTGCAACAATGTCATATGATACCTTTTCATTAAATAAAGTATCACTGGTGTATGCACTACCCAAACCATCTACTCTCCAAACACCATTCGTTTCACCACTAAAGTAAAAATGTTCTAAATCTCTTGAAAAAGCAAAGTCTTTTGAACTAAAACTATTTCCACCAACGCCTTTAGCTATACAGACCCAGTTAGGTTCTTGAGAAAAACGCAATGCGTTTCTTGTTCCCCAAATCTCTCCTCCATTGATATTGATAAAAACAACAAACCAAGATTGATAAGGATCTTGAACCATTACTGTATCCCAAGTAACATTAAAAGTTACTGTATCTGTACCAATGCCCAAGGTTTCACCCGTTACGGTATTGATCACATAATTTGTTGAATCAACTGTCAAACTAGGATCATAATACAAAGTATCATTAAAATAATAATCTTCTTCCGCAGTATACATTATAGTATCTCCAGAGGATAAGCTAGGAACCTTAATTTGGTCACCTACAGAATAATTTTGAGTGGGACTAAACTGAATAGAGTCTTCTGAATTCAGGTCGTAGTATTCAGCCATCGCAAATTCTGTATGAAAGGGGTGGATGCCTGTCACAGTTCCGCCAGCTTGCTCATAATTCCCTGGTAATTGAGGAGAAAAATTCGTGAAATTGGCTCCACCATCACCTGTTCTTCTAATCGATGTATTATAGACAGAAGTAAAAAATACATTGGGATTAAAATGAGAAATTTCGCATTCGAATCCATCACCACCACCTACTTCAATAAATTCCTGATAGGTGTTTAAGCTGTGGTCGTTGTATAATGTACCATTATCCTGCGTTCCACCCATTACAGCTCCCCCTTTGTCATATGCTAATGCATAAAACTGAGTAACATTATATCCTCTATTTGCTGGATACCAGTTTTGAGCAAAATCTTCTGTTACACCAATACCTCCATCATTTCCAACATATAATCTGTTGTTGGCATCCCATTTCATTTCATGATTATCCGCATGAACATAAATTGGAGTAGTTGGATTCACAAACCATTGGCTCACCTTTTCAAAACCTCCCGAAGGTGGGTTATTTACTGTTTGATTCCATCTCCAAATATCGATTCCTCCGATAAATATGGATTCGGGATCTGTTGGATTTACACTCACAACAGTATTGTAATAGCCTTGATTTCGATAAATATCGAATTCGTTAGGAGGCCCAGATTCTCCCACAAACTTTGTCCACGATTGACCGTTATCATGAGAAACGTGCATACTCTGAAGATTCAAGTCAGTCCTTACTGCATAAATAGAATAATTTCCTGAACTATTTTCTTCATGAGATATCGCCAATTCTAGACGCGTTTGACCACATCCATAAGGTACATGATTCTCTATAAATTGTGATGAGTTAGGATTACAATTTGAAGATTTATCCTCAAATGAATTTCCTCCATCAGTAGAAACTGATATTTTGTAAGCACTCGTGGAAACAACGATAACTTGACCATCACCGGAAATTCTTAATTCACGACAAGAACTTTCTCCCGTACTAATTGATGTTGGTGAAGTTTCTCCAACCTGCCAAGACTTTAAACCAGTGCTAGTAGTAAACCAAACTCTGTTATCCACATTTGAACTTACTACTTCGTTTACATTAGATGTATTCGGAACTTTATCCCATCCATTTCCAAAATCGGTTGAATACCATAGGCCGTTCCCTCCAAAACCTTCGTGGTCGGAACCAGTAGCTACAAACAATGTTCCATCCATAGTTTGTGTCATACTAGAGATGTTCGGGCTCGCCCCTGCAGCTATGTATGAGCTTACACGCCCCCAACTATCTGCTCCGTTGTAGGATGCAAACAAACCACCAGAAACTCCACCTGCCCACAAGCGATCGTTCCAGGTTCGGTCAATACAAATGGCTCTTGTCCGTCCACCAATATTATCTGGTCCTTTTGAGTAAAAAGAAATCGATTTGGTTCGAGGCAATCTTCTTAAATCCTGCTCAATTAGAGCAAGTTTTTCATCCGTGATACGCTCCCCAGTTTCTTGATCAATATACCTGGCATCCAACCATTTCCTTGCATCGTCTGCAGATGGCTCAAGGAGTACAGAAAGATCTTTTTGTTCGTAAGTGGCATTGGTTAAATCTTCTTTGGGCAAAGCAATGAATAAGCCTACAACCGAGGCAACCATCACAGAACCAATAATATAACGTATTTTCATAATGATTGAATAAATAAGTTTAGTGTTAAACAGGTGCCAAATTAATGAATAATTTGGACTTTTATAACATAAATTTACGAAAGATTGTTCAGTTAAAAAAAGAAAAAATCAAGTTGAATTGTGAGGGAAGTTTATTACCAATCAAAACAGATGTTTTTCAGCTCGATATGAGGACCTTACCAATGGGCCACTCTCCACGTATCTGAAACCCATTTTTAGACCTAAATTTTTATACTCTAAAAACTTTTCAGGAGTAATAAAATCGGCCACCGGGAGGTGCTTTGGTGTGGGCTGTAAATATTGTCCAAGGGTTAGTATATCCACATTTACGTTACGCAAATCTTCCATGGTTTCGATAACCTCTTGCTCATTTTCTCCTAGCCCAAGCATTACTCCAGATTTTGTCTTCATTCCTCCCTTTTTCAAACGAAAAAGAAGCTCTAAACTTCTGTCATATTTGGCCTGAATCCTGACCGCTTTGGTAAGTCTTCTTACGGTTTCAAGATTGTGGGACACAATTTCAGGAGCCACATCAATTATACGTTGTAAATTTTCCCATTTACCTGCAAAGTCAGGGATTAATGTCTCAAGTGTAGTTGTGGGAGATTCCTTTCGTATACTTTGAACTGTATCTACCCATATAATAGATCCTCCATCTTTTAAATCGTCACGATCAACCGAGGTGATAACCGCATGTTTCACTTTCATCAACTTAACACTTTCAGCAACTCGTTTAGGTTCTTTTAAATCAACAGCATTCGGTCTTCCTGTCTTAACGGCACAAAATCCACAAGACCTGGTGCAAATATTTCCTAAAATCATAAATGTGGCAGTCCCTTCTCCCCAGCATTCTCCCATATTTGGACAGCTTCCACTTTCACAAATAGTATGCAGTTTGTGTTGATCAACAAGTTTTCTAACCTCACGATAGCTTTCACCAGTGGGCAATTTAACCCGAAGCCATTTAGGCTTGCTGATTTTTCTTTGAATTTCCTTTTGCTCTGCCATGTTTCTTATCGCAATTCAACAAATTTATCGATCTTCTGTTTTAAAACCTCTCTTTCTTCTTTAATATTTTTGTGATTTTGTCTTTTAATTCTTCTTATTTGAAAAACCCTTACCCAAAAACGCATAGACTTGTAAAAGCTAAAACCAAATAACGGTATCAACAAAAAGTAACATATTGACAAGGGCCACCCTATATAGTATGGTAGAATTGCAAAAATTATCAAATTAACGGGTCCAGCAATAAAAATCATCATAATCAGTTTAGTTGATCCCCAAAAAACAGCTCTACCGAATTTGTTCTCTACAAATTTTTTGATTGAAAAATAAAAGAAAGCACAATGTACAACACCCAAAATCGAAAACGGAAGCAATAAGAATTGAATCAAATAATGAAAGGGTTTAAATGGACGGTGTATCGAATCATAAAATAAGTCATCTGAAAATCCTAGGTCTTCTAGTTTTTGAAAATAAGAATCTAAGTCTTCCTTAATTTCAGGGGTAATACTCAAGTTAGAGATATTGAGTTTCTTTGCAAGGCTAGATGAATACATCCATCGCTCTTCAAGATTGGGTTGACTCATAAAGCTATCAGCCATTCCTTTGCGCTCAAGCATCATTATCTTCTCATGGTAATCCGTGTTATCTATATCCTCAACATGTGTAAGCTGGTCCTTTAGTAATTGTTCAATTAATTGAGTAAGCTTACTAATTACTCTAGAGGGATTTTCTTCATACTCAGTCTTGTAAGAATTGAGTAGAATAGAATCCGAGTTTTTAATAATCAGATCACTCCCAAAAATGGCTGGATTACTGTAATTACATCCAACTGCTGCTACATAAATATTTTCCTTCCAATTACAAGCCTCCAATGTTGCAAAGCCAATACGAATTGCACCTTTTTTTATAGGTTTTAATCTACGCACGAAAGTGTCATCAGTAAAACCTTCTCCAAAAATCAGTAAATTCCGATTTCGAAGTAATGTTTCTGTACATTTTATAAATACCTCAGTATTTTTTTCTTTGGTATTGACGCCGTCCCTTTTCCTATATATTGGAAGCATATGTGCTAACCAAAAAATTGGTTTTGTAAAGGTGGTAAAAACATCTGACCTCGTCATAAAAAAAACAATTGACCGATTAAATGCGGCAATAGCCAATGGATCCATGAATGAAGCCGCATGATTACTAACAAAAATAGTTTTACCGTATTTGGGTGGTTTATTAATCACCTTTACCTTTCTAAAATACAACCTCAAGGTGTAATTTAATATGTAATACATGATAAAATAAAGAAACCTCATTTCAATTCGTATAGATGTGAACGGCAAAAGTAATAAAACTCGATTTAAAGAATTAACAATATGTATGCTAATAACTTTTAAATATTCTTAGCTATTATTGATTTGCAAATTCTAATTTTAAATAAAAAAGTAATGAAGACCATTGGTTTATTTTGCGGGGGATATTCATCAGAATATGAAATTTCAATGAAAAGTGCACAGCTGATTCATGATCACTTTCCTGAAGAATATCAATTATTAAAGATTATAGTGACTGAAGATGAATGGTATTGTGATTATTCAGGTACCAAAATATTTTTTGATTTGAATACTTGTGAAATCCATTTAGAGACGGGTAAAATAAAGATAGATGCTGGACTTATTTGTATACATGGAGACCCCGGTGAGAATGGTAAAATACAGGCCTATCTTGACCTAAAAAACATTCCTTACGTCAACAGTGATTTTCATTCTTCGTCCCTGTCATTTGATAAATATACCTGCAATCAATTTCTAAAATCACAACGGATTAATACGGCCAAATCGTTACTGCTAAGAAATAATCAAGCCTACAATACAAAACACATATGTAATGAGCTGGATTTACCGCTTTTCGTAAAACCAACTGGTTCTGGTTCGAGCTATGGTATTTCCAAAGTTTACAAAGAAGAAGAGCTTGATAAAGCCATACAATTTGCATTTTCAGAAGGAGATGAAATTATATTAGAATCATTTCTTAAAGGTAGAGAGCTAACCTGTGCCGTATTCAGGACAAATAATACAATAAAGGCCTTACCGATAACGGAAATCATATCAGAAAATGATTTTTTTGATTACGATGCAAAATACAATGGTAAATCAAAGGAAGAGACCCCTGCACAGGTTGATGATCTGATTGTAAATACAATACAAGCCATGTCGGTAGACATCTATGAATTACTTGGATTAAAATCTATTGCTCGTATAGACTATATTCTCGTGGATTCTACCCCATATGTGATAGAGGTCAACACTATTCCAGGTTTCTCAGAAGCTAGTATAGTTCCCCAAATGTTAAAAATCGATGGTATCGCACTTAAAGATTTCTGGAAACTGGTAATTGATCAAGAGCTTAATAGCTTGCCATAGCGTTAAAAATAAGCTCCATTTTTTTAACAATTTGAGATTTGGAACAGTTAAAGTTGTTGGCAATCACGGCAAAAGCCAAATTCTTACCATTCTCTGACTGAACATAACCTGAATAAGCCTTTACATTACTTAATGTTCCACTTTTTGCAAAAATCTTATTAGCTCCCTTCTGTTTTCTACACACATATTTCAAAGTTCCCTTATTTCCCGCAACAGATAATGAGCCCTTAAAATCATTATATATCCCCGTATCATAAATACCTTTCAACAATTGACAGAAATGAGCCGCAGAAACCGCATTTTTACGTGACAATCCGCTTCCATCCTTGAGGCTCAAGCCCGACAAGTCAACATCTTTCTTAATCAGCTTATATATGGCAGATATACCCATTTTAGTAGAGCCTGATCCATAAAACTTATAACCAACCAAATTCAGTAGACCTTCTGCAAATAAATTCACACTGTACAAATTCGTTTTGTTGACAATATCAATGACTCTTTGCCCCTTGTAGCTAAAAATAAAATCTAAGGAATCATAAGAGGGATGCTCTGTTATAAGAAAACGGTTTGCTATCGCATCACCTACAAAGACAAAGTCTGAACCCTTTAAATAAGCTTTAAAATCTATAGCAAGCTGCATTTCAGGATCAGGTATGCTGCCCTTCACACAAAAGCTATCCTTATATGCGGGCAAACTGCCTCTTCCAAACCTTACATTTGAAAACGGTGAACCATAAATATATGAATAGTCTTTTCTGATATTTGCCGCTTCAATATCGTGTTGAAAAAAGAGCCCAGGGATTTCAGGGAGCGTACCTATAAACTCAACTTTTTCACCTGGATTTCCAGTATTAAAATAATACTTTAGGGTATTATCAAAAAAATTTATTCCAGAAGCCCCTACTCCGTAATAATTGCCCATATCAGACCAATCCCATCCATCAGGAACTCCCGCATAACCAAATTCTGATCCATCAGCAATTAAACGTCCATTAATTCCGTTAATCCCATTAGATTTAAGGCTATCAAGCCAGTTATTCATGAAATCAAATTCAGATCCCTCCTTATTGAAAAATTTACTTCCTAGGCTTATATCTCCTCCTCCTCTGATCCATAAATCTCCCTGTAATATTCCGGCGGAGTCTACAAAACCGTTAGTATAGAATTTCGTTTCGGCCCTGTAGTTATTCCCCAATAGCTTCAGTGCAGATGAAGTACTAAATAATTTTGCAGTAGAAGCACACATTAAAGAGGTGTGCTCATTCGCGTTAGCCAATATACTATCCGAATCTAGATCAATGATTTGAATCGTAATTGATGCATTTTTATTTACTGGGTCGGAGGTGAAATAATCAACATATTGCTGTAGATTAATTTGTCCTATTAAAGGATTACATAAAGATGTCAGAATGATAAAGAAAAATAATCTATATTTTCGCATTGTAAATTTTTATAAATAAAATAGAAATAGCTTAAACTCTAACATATGAGTTTATCAAATTTTCAACAATTTAACTGTAATTACTCTTTAAGTTTCACAATATTTTATGAGTGACCGTAAAAAAATAAAGGTTTTAAGAATCATAAATAGATTTAACATAGGTGGCCCCACTTATAATGCGACTTTTTTAACCAAGTTTCTCTCAAATGATTTTGAAACACTTCTCATAGGTGGATTGCCCGAAGAAAATGAAGCAAACTCATTACATATTTTGGAAAAATATGGCGTAGATCCTGTATTACTCCCTGAAATGAAGCGGGAACCAAATTTTAAATCTGACAGAATTGCACTTAAGAAAATAAAGGCAATCATCAAAGAGTTTAAACCCGATATCGTTCATACTCATGCCTCAAAAGCAGGTGCTTTAGGAAGAAAAGCTGCCATTAGCTGTAAAGTCCCAGTGATTGTGCACACCTTTCATGGCCATGTTTTTCATTCCTATTTTGGAAAAATAAAAACTGCGCTGTTTAAAAACATTGAACGTTATTTGGCCAAGAAATCTACAGGAATTATCGCAATTTCAGATCTTCAGAAAAAAGAGCTTTGTGAAATACACAAAATTGCTCCTAAGGATAAGACACGTGTGATTCCATTAGGTTTTGATCTTGAAATCTTTCAGCAGAATTATAAGAACAATAGAATTAATACTAGGAATAAATTTGAAATAGATGAACAAACCATAGCTATAGCGATTGTTGGAAGACTAACCGCGATAAAAGATCATCACTTTTTTCTTGATGTTATTCATAAACTTTACGAAGACTGCAAAAAAAAGATTAAAATTTTTATCGTGGGAGACGGAGACATGAAAAAGGAAATAGAGCAAAGGTTAATCCCAATGCATAATATGGGCATTGATATTTCGTTAACCTCATGGATTTATGATATTGCCGAGTTCAATGCAGGAATGGACATTATGTGCCTCACTTCCAAAAATGAAGGCACACCAGTAAGTTTAATTGAGGCTCAAGCTTCTAATTTACCAGTTATTAGTACTGAAGTAGGTGGAGTTGCAGATATTGTTGACCAAAATGAAACCGGATTCATAATTCCACGTACTAATAAGGGCGAATTTGTCTTAAAGCTTAAACTTTTAATAGAAAATGACGAACTTCGCCAAAAAATGAAATTGAAAGGATGGCAAAACGTATATCAGAAATACAGCTACCAAAGACTCGCAAAGGATATAGAATCCTATTATCTGGAACTTCTAAATCACTAAAGGTGTACAGAAACTCAATAGTTTTATTTATTCTCGTTGTATTTTCTGCATTTCTTATGAATTCTTGCAGAAATATTAATAGTAATATTTTATTCAAAATACCAAAAGGAGATGAATTTAAATATGACTCTATTCCTCTTGAGCCAAAGGAAGATTATAAACTTGGTAGCGGTGACCGCTTTAATTTTGTATTTGGCACCAATGATGGAGAAAAAATAATTTTCAATCAATCTGGGGTTATTAATGGAAATGAAGGTGTTCAAAATCAGAATAATTTCAATATTCAGCAAAATCGAAATACTTTAAATTTTCTCGTTAGACAGGATGGCACAGCAAATTTGCCATTATTAGGAATTGTACCTGTGGCAGGACATACGATTACACAACTAGAGGACACCTTAAAATCTCTTCTTTCGAAAAATTATGTTAATCCATTTGTAATGATACGATTAATGAATCAAAGGGTAATTGTTTTTCCAGGTAAAGGAGATGCTCAAGTTGTTTATTTACAAAATACAAATACAAGTTTACTAGAAACTATTGCACTTGCAGGAGGGATTAGAGAAGAAGGTCGAGCAAATTCAATTAAATTGATGCGAAGATCAAAGAACGGAAGAGAAATTTATAAAATTGATCTATCTACTATAAAAGGACTCAAGGAAGCCGAAATGATTGTTCAAAGTAATGACTATATTTACGTTGATTTCAAACCTCGATTTGCATCTTCTTTTTTAATGGAAATAACTCCTTGGCTGAGTGTTTTAACTACCGCACTTTTAACATATACCATTCTAACCCCATAAGCATTGGCAGAAAAAGACAATAAATTCGCTTTAAACACGGAATTCAACCCTCAAATTCTCGCAACGATTATACGTCGTCATTGGGTTTTGCCTATTATTTATGTTAGTATTTTTTCTGCGCTCGCTTTTTTCTATTTAAGGTACACCAAACCGATGTATCGAAGCAATGCCATCATTCAAATTATAGAAGAAGACCGCGTTAGTGATGTATTGGGCCAGAGTGCTGTTGTCATGGATGATAAAGTTTTATCTAAAGAGGTTGAGCTGCTTAAATCTGATGTGATTTTTGCGGAAGCAATCTCCAAGTTAAACTTAGAAACTAATATTTATGCTGAAGGAGAAATACTCACTCAAGATCTTTATAGAACAGCTCCATTTGAAATAATCATATATAAGCTTAACGACTCAACACTTCGCGATAAACGAATTGATTTACAACTACTTAAAAACAATCAAATTCAGCTAAAAATTGGAGAACAAATTATCGGAAAAGGAAACCTAGACTCCCATATAAATAACTCTAGATTTGACATTTTTTTTAGAGTCATTAATAAAAATGAAATTCAAAATTTATTTGATGCATCTGAAATCTATTTCAAAATAAATGAACCTAAAAGTTTACTTAAAGATCTAAAATCGTATTTGAACATTTCAATAGTTGATCAAGACGCAAAAACAATCGAAATTTCATTTGAATATTTTAATGCACGATTGTGTTTTGATATTGTAGATGGAGTGATCAACGAATATCTGAAATATGAAAGAGATAAAAAACAAACAAAAGCCAATAAAACAATAGAATTTATTGATTCCCAGCTTGACTCCTTATCCGTAGTACTTAAAATGTCAAAAGATAGCCTGAATCAATACCAAAGAAGTGCTCGCATTTTGAATCCTGAATCAATGGGTGAGCAATTGACAAATAATATCACAGAGCTCACAAATAAAATAATTTTGCTTGACGAAGAATTATATACCGTAGATATTATTCATAATAAAATTCAAAGCAATCCGAATCGACTAGAAATTTACAGGTTGATACCTGAAATGGTAGGGAAAAAGAGTTTTGAGGGAACGATTTTAAATCAGATTGAAAATTTAAATCACTTATTAGAGAAAAAGGACGACTTATTACGAGACGTCACAAATGACAACATACAAGTTGTAATCCTTAATGAACGAATTAAAAGTAAAATATCAACCATCAATAAGAGCTTAGAGGTAATTGAAGAAAGGTTAAAAAGTGATCGAAAAATAATTCAAAATAAAGTGAGCGAAATTGAAGCCAAATATTATGGCTTACCAGAAAAGAAAATGGAATATGAGCGCCTAAAATATATGGAAGAGCTCAATAATCAATATTTTTCACTCTTTACTCAAAAGAAAATTGAATATGAATTGGCAAATGCAGGTTATTCAACTTCGAATAGAATACTTACCCCTCCCGTTTATTCAAATACACCTATAAGTCCAAACCCTTTCTTAGTATACACGGTATGCATATTAATAGGTTTAATTCTAGGTCTAGGGTTAATGACCTTCAGGTATCTTACCTATAATGATATAATAAGTGTAATGGATTTACAAAAACTCTTACCTGAAAATGCCAATTTTCTTGGCGCAGTTCCCCTATATAAAAAGAAGATGAAGTATTCTCAAGTTGTGGTGAGTGAATCTTCAAAGTCTAGGATGGCAGAGGCTATTCGATCCATACGATCAAATATGAGCTTTGTCAATAAGGAAGCGAAAGTGGTGGCAATTTCTTCGTCCATATCAGGGGAAGGTAAAACATTTGTTATTATAAACCTTGCTGGTTTAATTGCCGCGAATGGCAAACGTACGATTGTACTTGATTTGGACCTAAGGAAACCAAAAATTCATTATGGTTTTGGTACAGATAATGTGGATGGAATGAGTAATGTCATTTCAGGAATATCTTCGATTGGTAACGTAATACAGAAAAGCGAAATTCCGAATCTTGATTTTGTAACAGCGGGCCCTATCCCCCCTAATCCTTCTGAATTAATTCAAAGCAAAGATCTTCAAAAAATTATTTCAGAACTCAAGGAAATTTATGATATTATCATGATTGATAATCCCCCAGTAGGGATTGTATCTGATGGTATTAAAATGCTAGCTGAAGCAGATATTCCTCTTTACGTTTTTAAAGCCAATTACTCAAAAAGAATATTTGTAAAACGTGTTGAAGAATTACAGGAAGTCCAAAAAATAAAAAATCTAAATATCATTTTAAATGGTATTAATGCGAGAAGAGGAGGCTATGGATATGGTTACGGTTATGGATATGGTTACGGTTATGGATACGGATATGGATACGGATATGGATACGGATATGGTAATTATGGATACAATAACGATGGTTATTACACCGATGATGAATTGGAAAAACCTAGACTGATAAGAATAAAAGACAAAATATTTTCAAAATGGTGGAAGAAGTCGAAATAGAGGGAATAATCCTGTTCGAACCAAAAGTTTTTAACGACGAAAGGGGGTTTTTTATGGAGTTCTATAACCAGAAAACTTTTAATGATAAATTTTTTAATGACACCTCTTTTTCACAGGATAACATTTCCTGCTCCAAAAAAAATGTCTTGAGAGGCTTACATTTTCAAGCGCCACCATTTGAGCAAGGGAAATTGATCCAAGTATTGCGTGGGAAAGTTCTGGATGTTGTGGTAGACCTAAGAGCAAATTCACATACTTTTGGAAAACATATGAAAATAGAATTGTCAGGAGAAAATCACAGACAACTTTGGATTCCCCCTGGATTTGCACATGGCTTTCTTACATTAGAAGATGAGACCTTACTTTCATATAAATGCACAAACTACTATTCAAAAGATCATGAAATGGATTTATTATGGAATGATAGAAATCTTGATATTGAATGGGGAATTGAAAATCCCATTATATCAGTTAAAGATAAAGATGCTACAAAGTTTGAAGATTTAATCTCTCCATTTTAATTTATGATTAGTTATATCAACATATTGATTTTTATATTTATTGGAATAACTATTTCCCTGATTTCGAATAGGCTCTTGTTGAGGTTTTCTCAAAGCCTTGGAATAAGAAATAAAAATGATGTAGTCATAAGATGGAGTAATCAATCTAAACCTTCATTAGGCGGAATTGGTTTGTTTTTAGGCTTCTTAAGCGCAATGATTATTTATTTAATTATTGAACCGGAATTTAACTTGTTTGGAAATTTAGAGTTTCTCGGTTTATTCTTTTCATCATCCCTTGCTTTTTTTATGGGTCTTGCTGATGATGCATATGATACCAAACCCCTCTTCAAATTGTTTATACAAATTTCGTGTGGATTATTTTTACTTTTCACTGGTACTAATATAACCTTATTCAATCATGAGGTGATCGATGGCGTTATTACTGTAGTTTGGGTTATTATTCTGATGAACTCCCTGAATATGTTAGATAATATGGATGGAATTACAGCAACAACGGTATTATTTGCATTGCTTTCATGTCTCGTTTCAGGTATGCTTACAGGTGATGAGAATCAAATCTACTGGATGTACATATTAATTGCAGTTATTGGCTCTTTATTGGGCTTTTTAAAATATAATATAAATCCTTCTAAAATGTTTATGGGTGATGCCGGAAGTCAGTTTATTGGATTGTTTGTAGCTTTTTTCTCAATTAAATTTTTATGGAATTTGGGAAGTGTTACAGAACACAGTGCGTGGGTGAGCTTGGTTGTTACGTTAACAGCTCTTACTCCAGCAGCTGCCGACACATTAACTGTTGTAATAAATCGACTACTAGAAGGCAAATCGCCTATGGTTGGTGGTAAAGATCATACGACCCATCATTTAGTCTACGCGGGATATAAAGACAAGCAGGTGTGGATGATTTTTAGTCTAATTGGATTCACTTCATTTGTACTTTCTGTTTCCATAATCTATTTAGCCATTAATAATCAACTACACTTTACTTTGTTTTTCCTTTTGTATTTTTTACTTGTTTTCGCACTGCTTTATAGGAATACTATTAAGTATCCGCAAAAAAAAGAAAAGTAAATTATAAATAAAATCAATTTAGTTCAAACACAATACAACTCTCGACTGTTTACTTCTTAGTCATTCCTTTTATTACCTTTAAAATGAAATGAAACCAAAGGATTCTATGATTCAAGTTTTTGGTGCGAGAGAGCACAATTTAAAGAACATCGATATTGAACTGCCAAGAAATGCCTTTGTTGTTTTTACAGGGCTTAGCGGAAGTGGTAAATCGTCCCTAGCATTTGACACCATTTTTGCTGAAGGCCAGAGGCGCTATATTGAAACTTTCTCTTCTTATGCCCGTCAATTTATTGGAGGTCTAGAAAGGCCTGATGTAGATCAAATAAAAGGTCTTTCACCCGTAATTTCCATTGAACAAAAAACTGTTTCGAAATCACCAAGATCAACTGTTGGTACAATTACAGAGCTTTATGACTTTTACCGCCTACTTTTTGCAAAGGTATCCACTGCATATTCAAAAAACACGGGAGAGGTAATGGTTAAATATTCAGATGAAGAGCTCACTGATCTAATTCAGGAGAAATATCATAGAAAAAAAATTGCTATTCTCAGCTCCAAAATCAGAGGTAGAAAAGGGCATTACAAAGAACTTTTTGTTCAAATTCAAAAGTCAGGATACACAAAAGTGAGAATTGATGGTGTGGTCCAAGACATTACCCCAGGTTTGCGTTTAGACCGTTATAAGGTCCATGACATTGAAATAGTTATAGATCGATTTTCTGTAGAACAAGTCGATAAAAAACGGATTGCTAATGCCATTATTGCATGTTTTGATGTCGGCGACGACATCATAATGATCTACGACTATGAGAAAGATGAAATTAAAAGCTACAGCCGAAACCTTGTATGCCCGAGCACTGGAATAAGCTATCCGGATCCAGAGCCGAATCTTTTTTCCTTTAATTCTCCTTACGGAGCCTGTTCTTCCTGCAACGGTTTAGGAATAAATAAGATCGTCGATTTTGAAAAAGTAATACCTGACCAAAAAAAATCGATAAAAGAAGGTGGGATCAAGCCTTTGGGAGATTTTCGTAAAAACTGGATATTTAGTGAAATAGCAGGAATACTTGAGTTAGGTGGACAGACCATTGATACACCTATTAAGAATATTGATCCAGAAACATTGACCCATATTTTGAATGGAACAAAAGATTTAATTGAAGATGATCATTCAGGTTTCGAAGGAGTGCTGCCATTTTTAAAAAGACAATCAACTGACAAAAGTAGAAGAATACAAAGATGGGCAGAAACGTATTCAACAACGAAAAGTTGTTCAGCATGCAAAGGCAATAGGTTAAATGAAAGTTCCCAATATTTTAAAATAGGTGATCAAAATATTTCAGACATTTCAATGATGAGTATGTCAGAGCTCAAAAAATGGACTCAACAAATAGAAAGAAAACTGAATAAGGTTCAATTAAAAATTGCAATAGAAATAATAAAAGAAATTAAAACCAGACTTCAATTTATACTTGACGTGGGGCTTGATTACCTTAGCCTAAACAGACCTTCAAAATCCTTATCGGGTGGAGAGGCTCAAAGAATAAGGTTAGCCAATCAGATCGGAACAGAGCTTATTAATGTGCTCTATATTTTAGATGAGCCATCTATTGGTCTACATCAAAGAGACAATAATAAGCTAATCAAATCACTTAAAACCCTTCAGAAGAATGGGAACTCCATCATTGTTGTAGAACATGACAGAGAAATTATGGAAGCAGCCGACCTAATCGTAGATATCGGTCCTAAGGCTGGAATAAATGGAGGAGAAATTGTCTCTAAAGGAACCTTTAAAGATTTGATTCAATCAGGAAGTATTACAGGTAAATATTTAAACCGTGAATTAAATATATCAATTCCAAAATCAACTCGTAAAGGGAATGGAAAATTTATTACTCTTACAGGTGCTAGTGGACACAATCTCAAAAACATTGAGCTTAAAATACCATTAGGCACTTTTACATGTATTTCAGGTGTAAGTGGAAGTGGTAAATCAAGCCTAATAAACCAGACATTAGTGCCTATTCTGTTTGAAAAAATATATAAGAGTCATACAACCCCTCTACCCTACAAGAAACTTAATGGGCATCAGAACATAGATAAAATTGTGGAGATTGATCAAAAACCAATAGGCAGAACACCACGTTCAAATCCTGCAACATATACAAAGGTTTTTGACGAGATAAGGCAATTATATGCATCGTTACCTGAAGCACAGATTAGAGGTTATAAACCAGGTCGATTCTCGTTTAATGTTTCAGGTGGAAAATGTGAAACATGCAACGGTGGAGGCATGAAATTGATTGAAATGAATTTTTTACCCGATGTATTTGTTGAATGTGAATCTTGTCAGGGAAAAAGATACAATTATGAAACCCTACAAGTTAAATTTAAAGGGAAATCAATTTCAGACATATTGAATATGTCCATAAATGACGCTTTTGATTTTTTTGAAAATCAACCTCGAATTAAGCACAAAATAAGCAGCTTAATGGATGTTGGCATGGGCTACGTTACGTTGGGGCAATCTTCCACCACTCTTTCCGGAGGTGAAGCACAACGGATTAAATTGGCAAGTGAATTGTCTAAAAAGTCAACAGGTAAGACACTTTATATTTTAGATGAACCTTCCACAGGATTACATTTTGAAGATATAAACCAACTGCTTAAGGTTCTTAATAAGCTAGTAAATGAAGGCAACACCGTTCTTATAATCGAACATAACCTGGATATCATTAAAATTGCGGACCATGTTATTGATATGGGACCTGAAGGAGGGCAAAAGGGAGGAGACATTATTTATAATGGTTCAGTTAAAGGATTGGTAAAATCAACCGACAAAGTCTCCTACACCGCTAAATATTTAAAAAAAGAGCTATGAAATCAAGATTGAATATCAATTATTCGTTCAACATTAAATAATTAAATTAATTTTGTTCTAACTTTATTTATACAAATTAAGATTATGGCTTTAGAAATTACAGATTCAAACTTTGATGAATTAGTACTTAAATCAGACAAACCTGTCGTAGTTGACTTTTGGGCTGAATGGTGTGGCCCTTGTAAAATGATCGGTCCACTTATTGACGAAATGTCGAAGGACTATGAAGGCAAAGCACTTATCGGAAAAGTAAACGTTGATCAAAATGCGAATGTATCTGCCCAATTTGGCGTGCGAAGTATACCAACAGTTTTATTCATAAAGAATGGTGAAGTAGTAGATAAGTCTGTAGGTGCAGTACCGAAGGCAACTTTAGACTCTAAGCTAGAAGCTCTTTTATAACTATTGAACACTCTTTCGAGCAAATTAAATTTCATTTAAAGGATCAGTTGGCATTAAAGCGGAACAGTCTCTTTAAGTAATTAAAATCGATGACTACATTAAAAAGACGATTATTATACTACGGCATAGGCTTTGGTGTAGGGCTCATCTTTGTATTCTTTTTCTTCAGTAATCGAGGCTGTTCATGGCTGCCAGAGAATAGAATAAAGGACTTATTAGCTCAAAATATTATTTTCGTTTCGGAGCAAAACTCAGAAGTATTAGACAAGCTTAAAATTGATAAATCTGAAATCAAAAAATATATTGCAGATGCTGATGTCTATTTTTCAAAAAGTGTAAAAAACACAAATCCGAGAATATATCATCTTGAAGGACCAACTCTTAATAACAAAAATTTTGTGTCTCAAATAATCATTTATGATGGTGCTTTTGTTTGTGAACTCGTTCCAAATAAATTCAACTCAGAGACTACAAAACCAACAAATATAGGTTTAGGTATTCCTGTAGTCATGCCTAAAGAAAAAAACTTTTTTTACTCGGACTCTTCTGAATACACTATTTGTAGAAGAAAAGCGTTAGGTATTGTGGAAGACAGTACATTGATGTCAAAGTTTCTCTCTTCGGGACGAATTGATTTGAATAATTCAAGATTAAAGCTTAAACCAAAGCCCGAACATAGACTCACTATTCAAGGTGATAATGGTGTTTCTGTAGGTTTTAAAGCCTCTTTCTACAAAGAAAAGGCGCGAATCTTTTTATTTGAATATGAAGGGAAAGATTGTGATTGATATTTTTGTCTGTATAAAGTAATAAACTTAGAATTATGATTTATTTACAGAATATATGTCAATTACAAATTCACTTTTTATATTTTTGAGCCATGGAATTTTCAGCTGAACAAATTGCCGGTATCCTTAATGGAGAAATTCAGGGGAATCCTAATGTGGTCGTTAATGACCTGAGTAAAATTGAAGAAGGAAAGTCAGGTACACTTTCTTTTTTGTCAAACCCTAAATATGAGGAGTATATATACGAAACTCAGGCGAGTGTCTGTATAGTAAATAAGACGTTTGAGCCTCAAAAACCATTACCTAAAGACTTAACACTTGTAAAAGTAGAGGACGCGTATGCCTGCTTTGCGAAGCTTTTAGATATGTACAACCAGATGTATCAGAAAGAAAGGGGTATCGAAGATCCCTCATTTATTTCTGAAGAAGCAGTAATTGGAGATAATTGTCATATAGGTGCATTTTCTTATATCTCTAAGAATGTTAGGATAGAAAATAATGTGATAATATACCCTAATGCATATATTGGGGAGAATGTAACTATTAAATCCGGAACAAAGATTTATCCTAATGTCACTGTTTATCATGACTGTAAAATTGGTGAGAATTGTATCATTCATTCTGGAACTGTAATCGGTTCTGATGGATTTGGTTTCGCTCCTAACGAAAAAGGAGAGTTTCAAAAAATACCTCAAATTGGAAATGTGCTCATTGAAGATAATGTAGAAATTGGTTCAAATGTATCCATTGACCGTGCAACGATGGGATCAACTTTTATTCGCAAGGGGGTTAAAATTGATAATCTCTGCCAAATTGCACATAATGTAGATGTGGACCAAAATTCCGCAATGGCGGCACAAGTCGGAATTGCAGGATCAAGTAAAATTGGAAAAAATGTTCTCATTGGTGGACAAGCAGGTATAAGTGGACATTTAAAGATTGCAGATAAAACAAAAATTGTGGCTCAATCAGGAATACCATCTACCGTAAAAAAGGCACAAACATTAATGGGTACACCAGGTATTCCAATAGATGATTTTAAAAAATCTTATTTTGGCTTTAGAAAACTTCCCTACTTGCTAAAAAAAGTACAAGAACTAGAACAAAAAATTGAAACATTAACAAAATAAATACCATGTCAGAAAAACAAAGGACCGTAAAAGGTATTGTTAAAGTGAATGGAATTGGCCTACATACAGGTCTCAAAGTAAATTTAGAAATCCATCCTGCACCGGGTAATCACGGATACAAATTCCAGCGAGTAGACCTAGAAGGAAAGCCTACCATTAAAGCGGATGTCGATCTCGTTGTATCAACGCAGAGAGGGACTACACTTGAACAAAATAATGCGAAAGTTCATACTACAGAACATGTACTCGCAGCTTTATGCGGGTGTCAGGTTGATAACGCTTTGATTACAGTTGATGGTCCTGAGATTCCTATTATGGATGGAAGCTCACTTAAATTTGTAGAAGCCATCGAAAAAATAGGATATGAAGAACAAGCTGCAGAAAGAGTCTATTTTGAGCTTTCAGAAAACATTCCATGGGAAGATGAAGAAAAAGGTATTGAGTTTTTAGCGATTCCCGATATAAATTATAGACTTACCGTAATGGTGGATTATCAATCTCCAGCATTAGGTACGCAGCACGCCAGTATGTATCACATAGGGGAATTCAAATCAGAAATTTCAAAATGCAGAACATTTGTATTCTTAAAAGAACTTGAATATTTAGCAAAAAATGACCTCATTAAGGGAGGAGATTTAGACAATGCCATTGTGATGGTTGAAAGACCTGAAGTTTCTCAGGATGAATTGACAAAGCTTGCAAAGCTTTTAGGGAAAGAAGATTTAAAAGTCAATGTTGAGGGTATTGGTGTATTAAATAGTACTAAGCTTCAATTCGAAAACGAACCTGCAAGGCATAAGCTATTAGATATCGTTGGTGACCTTGCTCTTATTGGAAAACCAATCAAAGCACATATTCTTGCAGCACGCCCTGGACATTATGGAAATGTGGAATTTGCCAAAGTGCTCAAGGCTCAAATTAAAAAGCAGCAAGCTAAAGGAAAA
>Ga0206679_10000903_pt1 | contig 24872 bp, 17 predicted proteins | sample M110012015metaG_FD_155464 | JGI IMG/M metagenome (GOLD analysis project Ga0206679, IMG submission 155464) | Ammonia-oxidizing marine archaeal communities from Monterey Bay, California, United States - M1 100m 12015 | ecosystem: Environmental > Aquatic > Marine > Intertidal zone | place: USA... | reverse complement strand
CCGCTCTTTTTTTTGGTTAGGAATTTGCGTAAGAAAAAGAGCGGGCAACCGCTCTTTTTCTTTATCTGTGTTCGGAATTCATTGGCAAGAATATCTGTTTCGACAGTGAGAATTAGATATGAATTGTACCCCCCCTGGAGCGAGGATTGCTGATCGGCATTAGGAATGCATTCCTTTGGTGTTGCATTGATCCCTCACATCATTTGATTGTATTTGTTGCGAATAAACAGTGGTTTTCAAATGGTTCGCGTGATCTGACATCTTTATGTTTGCCGGGATCGCTTAAAAATTACCCGCTCTAAAATTACCCTAAAGCGTGCAACTCATGCGAAAATGCCCGCGGTTTTTCAAGACTTATCAAAATACGTAACTCAAGGTAAATCTATGAATGTGCTGATGAGATTAATATTGGTTTTTTCGTTTGCCATGGTATCAGTGTTGACTTATGCCAGTGACACATCTGAACTGGATGCAATAAAGCGCGACCTCGCTGAGCTAGTGATGCGAGTGGCTGCTCTTGAAGCTGAAAATGCAGCCTTGAAAGCAAGCAACCCATCCGAGCCGGCACTGACTCCTGTTCAAACTGACGATAATATAGCGGTGGTAGAACCTGAGGCCTGGACAGACCGTATAGAATTAAAGGGTGATTTCCGTTACCGATATGAAGGTATCGATATTCAGGGTTCTGATGATAGGGAACGCAACCGGATGCGCGCCCGAATTGGTATGGTAGCGCTGGTGAGCGATGACCTGGAGGTTGCCATAGGCCTGGCTAGTGGTGATATTGATCCTGTATCCACTAACCAAACTCTCAAGGGTGCTGGTTCGACCAAAAATTTTGGCTTAGACCTGGCTTACTTGCAGTGGTCACTGAATGACACGGTGACGCTAACAGCGGGCAAATTTAAGAGTGTATGGTTTAAATCCGAAAAGTCAGAGCTAATCTGGGACAATGATTATAACCCTGAAGGATTGGCATTGTCTTACCAGACAGACAAGGCATTTTTGCATGGGGCTTTGAACTGGATCGAAAGCGACACTAAAAATGACCAGACTTTTTTAATTGGTATGCAGGGTGGTTTTGTCAAGCAGCTCAGCGATGCCAGGCTGAAAGCTGGACTGGGTTATTACGAATTAGCCATAGCGGGTAGTGAAGCTATCTTTAGAGATGAAGATTACTTTGGTAACAGTTTTAACTGTTCAGATGGAGCGGGCCTTACCGATTGTCGGTACAGTTTTGACTATGAACAGTTGCAGGTATTTGTGCAGACCGAATTCAACTTGGCTGGTTTGCCGGTGGTTGCTTTCGCAGAAAGAGTGGAGAATATGGCCGTAGATACGGCTGATACAGGCTGGTCAGCTGGGTTCAGGTTAGGCAAAGCCGAGTCACCTGGGTCCTGGCAGTTTGGTTATCAATACCTTTATTTGGAGGCTGATGCTGTATTAGGCCTGACGACTGGTTCTGACTTTGCCGGTGGTGGCACTGATGGTGAAGGTCACATTTTGAAAGGAAACTGGATGCTGACTGAAAAATGGTCGTTAGCCCTGACATTGTTTGTTAATGAACAGGATATGGCGGAAAGCTCACGTAATTATCGTCGGGTCCAAGTTGATACTCAGGTTAAATTCTGATGGTAAAGTAGTTCTAGGTTACTTTAGTAAAATCTGGGTCATTCAGTAGCGGTTAACAATACTGAATATTTAGGTGGTAGTTCAAATAAGAGTCGACTGTATGACGTGATATTATTTTTGTGATTTGCTAGCTTAGTCGCTACCAGGAAATAAATCGACTGTACCTTGTTTCCTCAAACTCCCGAGGAGGGTCTTATGAGTTGGCAGGACGAAATAGATGAGATTGAGCGCCAGCACAAGATGGCCGAACAAATGGGCGGCGAAGATAGTATCGCTTTTCATCACGGCAGGGGAAAACTTACCGTACGGGAACGGTTGGATCTGCTAGGCGATCCTTCCAGTCTGGAAGAAATAGGTCCTTTGGCAGGAACGCCAGTCTGGGAAGGTCAGGAATTGAAATCGTTAAAACCCTCCAACACCATTATTGGAACCTGCAAGGTTAATGGTCGTAAGATTGCATTTTCCGGGGGGGACTTTACCATTCGCGGTGGCTCTGCGGACGCAAATGTAGGCAATAAAGCGCGTTTTATTGAGAATTACGCCCTGAGTTCCAGGTCTCCTTATGTCAGGTTACTCGATGCGACTGGGGGTAGTGTTAAAACCTTTGAACAGATCGGTCGTACTTATCTGCCGGAAGGTGCCGGAGCAGACCTTGGAATTAAGTTAATGCAGGAAGTCCCTGTCGTTTCAGCCGTTATGGGTTCAGTGGCTGGACTTCCGGCGGTGCAGGCTTGTCTATGCCATTTCAATTTAATGGTCAAAAATACCAGTCAGGTTTTTGTTGCCGGTCCAAAAGTAGTGGAACAGGCGACCGGTGAGCCCATTAGTAAGGAAGACCTGGGTGATGAACGTGTTCAAGTCCGAAACGGCGTTATTATGAATCTGGCCGAAGATGAAAAAGATGCAATCGATCAGATTAAGCGGTTTCTTTCTTACCTGCCAGATAATGTGCACGAATTACCTCCAATCAGTCAATGTAACGATGACCCTGATCGACGAGACCAGGGCCTGATGAGTATCGTTCCAAAGAGTCGACGGCAGATTTATGACCCTAAAAAGATTCTGCAGGCGGTGCTCGATAAAGATAGTTTTTTTGAAATAGGGCCTTACTATGGAAAAGCCAGGGTCACTGGATTGGCTCGCTTAAATGGGATGCCGTGTGGGGTGATGGCGAATAATCCTAAATTCAACGGCGGGTCAATGGATATTGCCACTGGTGAAAAAACAATTCGATTAGTCGAACTATGCGAAACCTTTAATTTGCCAATGGTCTATTTTGCCGATGAGCCTGGGTTTTCGGTAGGGCCGAAACAGGAAAGTGCAGGCATTGTCAGGGCCGGAGCCCGGGTTCTGACCAAAATCCACAATAGTAGTATGCCTTATGCCTGTATTGTGGTCAGGCAGTTATATGGAGTTGCTGGAGGGTTGCACCACCGTGAAAAGGGTTTCTATCGTCGCTATGCGTGGCCGTCTACCCATGGAGGTTCCATGCACATAGAAGGCGGCACAGCCATCGCCTATAAGCGGGAAATTGAATCTGCCGCTGATCCCGAGACCAAGCGCCAGGAAATTGAAGATCGGTTACAGGCTATTTCTTCACCTTTACGCAATGCGCACGCATTCGGTATAGAAAATATGATTGATCCCAGGAATACAAGACCGTTATTGGTCGAGTTTATGGAAGATGCCTATCGGCTTTTACCCCAATCTTTGGGACAATCAAGAGGATTAAGTTACACACCTTAGGTCTAAAGCTCGATGATATGAGAGGAGAATATAATGTGTGATGAAGATACCGCAGCAGAGTCTGAAATCTATCTGCAAAATCTTTCCAGGCGGCAGTTTAACGGCTTAGCTGCTGGAATCGCTGTCGCTGGGATGACAGGCGCTGCTGTTCTACCAGTTACCGCTGCAGCCGAGACTGTTATGGGATCTGATGTAGAGATAGTTACACCAGATGGAACTGCAGATGCCTATTTCGTTTATCCGAAGCAGGGTAAGCATCCTGCAGTTTTGATCTGGCCCGACATAATGGGTTTGCGCTCGGCATTCCGGGGAATGGCAACACGACTTGCAGCGTCAGGCTATGCAGTGCTGGTGGTGAACCCGTTTTACCGGAGTGCCCGCGCGCCTATAGCTCCGGAGGGTGCTAGTTTTCAGGATCCGGAAACTCGGGCGAAGGTTCTACCCCATGCCAGGCGCCTTTCTGCCAGTACCCATTTCACTGATGCAACTGCGTTCATGGCATTTCTTGATCTACAAGAAGCAGTCGATACCCAAAGAAAAGCGGCTACCATGGGTTATTGTATGGGTGGGCCGATGGTAATGAGAACGGCGGCGACGAAACCAGATAGAATAGGCGTGGGAGCCTCGTTTCATGGAGGTGGTCTGGTAACAGCCAAGTCAGATAGTCCTCATCTGCTGATTCCGGACATGAAAGCTGAATTTCTCATTGCTGTCGCAGATAATGATGACCAGCGCGAGCCTGAAACCAAGAACATACTAGAGCAGGCCTTTACGGCATCGGGCATAAAATCAGAGATTGAAGTCTATGAGGGGGCCATGCACGGTTGGTGTCCACCGGATTCAAGAGTTTACAACCATCCCCAGGCCGAGAAAGCCTGGGAACGATTATTGGTCACCCTCGAGCGGGCTCTTTAGGCGCGTACTGGATCTCAATAAATTTGATTTAGCTTATTTGATAGAGCTTAATCGTTGATGCCAGTATCTCAGGTAAGATGCGTTGCTTAACAAAAATCAGTTCTTCTAGACTATCTCGCTGTTATCGCTTCTATTTCAACGAACATAAGAGGACCGACTAACCCGGCTATCTGGACCGCTGACCTGGCAGGTAGGTTCGGTTGTTGCTCTGTTCCAAAATACTGTACGTAAGCTTCCATAAAACCGGCGAAGTCCATGGCGTTATCCTTGGCCGGGTCACCCACTAGAAATACGGTTAATTTTATAATGTTACCCATGCCCATGCCCTGAGATTCTAGGTTCTGCTTAATTCGCTCGAATACACTGATGGTCTGCGTCTTGGTATCTCCATAAAAAGCAGGAGTTCCGCGCTTAGCAGTTTTGTCGGCAGGGCCCGGTACGGTGCCACTGTGGAAAGTAATCGTGGTACCAGCGGTTACTTCAACCGCGGATGCTATAGGAAAGGTCGAGTTATTGGGTAGAGGATGCCGTATAACATCGGCTACTGCACTTCCAACCAGCCATAGACTTAAAGTTGCGAGAATCATTAGATGTCTTTTCATTTTTTCTTTCCTGGTGAGTTAAATTATGTTCCCCTAATCGGGTATGGGTAACGATTGAATAAAGGCCACTACATCCCGCATGGCTTCGCCATCAGGCAGAGAATTCATCATTGACTGCATCTGCTGCCCGTAGCCATCATTGGGATGGGTGCCGCGACGACTGGACTTAAAATTATGCAGTTGTCTCAGCAAATACCAATCGTTCTGTCCAGCCAGTGCCGGGCTCTTAAGCGCGGCATTGCCCTGGCCATTAGTGCCGTGGCAGATGGCGCAGGCTGCGTAAAGGACTTGGCCGTTGCCGGAATCGCCAGCAACGGTAGCAGGGGTGGTATCGGTTGGCCATTTGCCTATCCATTTGATCAATTCTTCGATTTCGCTCTCGGTCAGGAAGTCAGCCATGGCTTTCATTTCTTTGCCATAACCATCACTTGCATGAGTACCACGATATTGTTTTTGAAAGCCCAGTAACTGGTCACGAATATGCCAGTCTTCCATACCAGCTATTTTGGGCGCACCGACTGCTTCATTGCCACGACCATCTACGCCATGGCAGGTAATGCAGATACCCAGCTTATCAGGTGCGCTGAGGGCATCTGAAACTGCAAATAACAGCAGCAATGAAAATAGCGTGTTTAATAGAAATCCGTTCATAATGATGCGACCCGGTTTGCCCGCTCGCGCTTATCAATTTCATTAATAGTAAAATGCGCTGAACTCACAGCGCCTTCCTGCCAGGCAGGGTGGTAGCTGATTTGGTCACCCATCATAAAATGACGACCAGTTGCTTGCTGTAATACTTTGAAATAGGAGGTTCGGGCCTGTTGTGACCAGCGGGAATCGCAGCCGAGCATATGATTCATCCTGTGCCACGGTATGGTGACACCGGCGCTCAGATGTTTTCGATAGTCTGGATGGACCTGCTCTCCCTGGAGTAGCGCTCTTTCAATTCTCTCCTCGTGCTTGAGTTCTCCCCACATCTGGCCATTTTTATTACCAAACACATAGGCTCCAAGGATGATGCCTTTTTCCAGATGGATACCGTGGGACGGATACCAGATTTGCTGAATGTCTTGGTTAGTCCAGGATATACCACCATAAATGGACTCTTTTTCCCAGAACCGCTGGTTAGCCTGGAAACCAATTTTTGTCAGATTTCCTCGTCCTACTGCTTTTAGGCCCTCAACATACCGAGTTGGGAAATTGTGGATGAGGCCGGTTACCAGATGCGTTGGAATACTGTTCAGGCAATAGTCAGCCTCAATTTGTTTTAGTTTACCTTGGTGTTCGTATTCGACAGCAATGCTATCAGATTTATTCATAATAGAGCGAACCTGGGCTCCAGTGGTGACCAGATGCCCGACTTTCTTCATAAAGCCTTTAACGATCATGTCCATACCGCCAACCGGTTGCAGCAATGGGCTGCCTTGATCGGGTGCTTCTGCCCAATGCATTCGAAATTTCCAGAAGTCTGCTTTCAGTAGTTCTGAAAAATCAAAGACTCCTTTTTTAACACCGGGCGACAGCATGCCACCGGACAGATAGCCTGCACGGGTAGATCCCTTGTACAAGCCCTTATCTGATAAGTCGCCATAACGCTTAATGAAATTCAGCAGTAGTTCTGCATCGAGCTCGGAAAAAGGCGCATCAAGGTCTTCTGGGTCCATTGACTTGGCCATTAATTCCGCCATGAAGCCTCTGGCATCGGCAAGGTATTCTTTATTGCGAACGGGTTTGCCCAGATTAAACTTAGGGTCCTGCACCCAGGCATTTCGATTATCGTTCTCAAAAATTTCGAGCTCGACGCCTAATTCTTTACAATAAGAGAGGATCTTATGATGGGTATGCGGAATTCTTGCAGCGCCGGCATTCATGTACAGGTGGGGCTCATCATCAAATTGGCATTGCTGGGGGTTACCTACCTCATCAATAAAATCCCCATGCCTTAAGGTAAAATTCCTACCTCCCGCCCTGTGTGAGGCTTCTAATATAACGCACTCGTATCCGGCCTTGGATAGTTCATAGGCTGACGTTAATGCGGATATTCCAGCTCCGAGGAGAATGACCTTGCATTTCCTGCCATTTAAAGGGCTTAACCTGGGTGCCATCGAATTCTCGATGACAGGAGTTATGCCGAGTGCAGTCGTTACCTGAAATACGGCCGCGGACCCGCCGGCTGCACCGACCAGGTTAAGAAAATCTCTTCTTGTAAATGGTTTAGCCATCTGTTTTGCCAGTGAGCACGTATTTTTTGACTGCCCTGGGGCCAACCTCGGCGCCGTATATATTGCCCATGGCATCAACGGCAACGCCTTCTGCTGCACTAGTACCGGAATTATCAGGGTCAGGTTCAGGGTCAGGTATGAAATGGGTGACGAAGCCAGTTTTAGCGCTGCCTATTCTTATTCCTCGTTTGTAGCCTCCGTTGCGCCTGGCATTTGATTCAGAATCTGCACTATAGAGAATATCGTTAGCATCAATGAAGAGGCCGCTTGGCCTGCCAAATTGGGTCCAGGTGGCCAGGTGCAAGCCCTCCTGGTCATATATCTGTATGCGACTGTTGCCTCTGTCGCCAACAAAAAGACGACCCATGGAATCCATGGCAAGAGCATGTGGGTCTTTAAATTCGTTTTTGTCACCGCCAGAACTTCCCCAGGACTTTAAAAACTTTCCTTCTGAATTAAATTTCATCACCCTGTTATTGACCTGTTCAGTGGGGGCAGAGCCATGTCCATCAACCACGAAGATATTGCCGTTAGGGGCCACCAGGATGTCGGAAGGCTTACGAAATTGGGTTTCTCCTGATCCGGGATTGCCTTTTTCTCCGAGGGTCATGAGTAATTTGCCGGACGGGCTAAATTTATATATAACGTGACCCCAGCCATCGGGGACTGGAGCATAGCCGACTGCATCAGCCACCCATACGTTGCCCTCTGGATCAACATGCAGGCCATGGGGCCAGGCGATCATGCCAGCTCCAAAGCTCCTTACCAGGGTGCCATTTTTGTCAAATAACAGAACGGGGTCCAATGGGCTATCAACGCAGCTATTCGCCCCGCAGCGTTCCGCAATCCAGATATGCTCGCCATCGGGGGCTGGATAGATGGCGCTGGTTGCTCCCCAATTGCGCCCATCTGGTAACTTTGCCCAGCCTTCGATGGTAGTAAATGGATTTGATGCATGGTTTTCAGCTATAGAAATAGCAGGTAACCAGAGCATTGTAAAAACCCCGAGACATCGAATTAGTTTAGACACAGTGATTCACCTTTGATTAAAAAATTAGCACACTCGTGAGTATTGTTGTACAGAACTATCCTTGAGATATGTACTGTCTCATTTAGGCATCAGCAACGCAAATAATCTCGCTTGTTGTATCTGAATCTTTGTCCTTAAGTTAAAAATAAGCTGAGAGAAGTTGCCATCGATCTATTGTCCAATGTAGACCTGTATGGGCAATAAGAACAGAGGCAATAATAAGGACTAAGCGCTCCTGTTTGAATCGTCGATTGACCAATATGATGATCGGTAGTGCTAGGAACAGGATAAAGAGTTGGCCCAATTCAACTCCCAGATTGAAACCGAGTAACCCAGTGACAAGATGACTACCTGAATACTGTAGTGATTGCGATAAGCCAAAGGAAAATCCAAAGCCGTGCACCAGGCCGAAAACAAGCCCAAATATCCATCGCCTGCGATGCTCCGAGCGAATTAAATTATCAAGCGCAAGCAATAGAATTGACAGGGCAATGAATAGTTCTACGGTGACTGGAAACCATAGTGCATCAGGCACAAAACCCAGAGCGGCCATTGCCAGGGTGATTGAATGACCCACTGTGAAGGAGCTAACCACGATGATTAGTAAGCGCTTGTTATGCAGTGGTATAAGTAGTGCTGCTAGGAATAGCAGGTGATCGATACCGCTCAGGATGTGTATAAAGCCGCGATAGATAAATTGTAAGATGACTTGCAGTCGAGCTGGGTTGAGGGCCAGTAAGCCTGGGTTGCCGACGTAGTCATATTGATATTCTGCCTGGTTCCTGTCTGTGAATATAACCACCGACGAGGTTTTCTGCCCTAGGCCGGAAAGGTTCGGTTCCAGATTAAATGCGGTCTCGGGGTTACTGAGCCGATAATTAACCCGGACATTGATGTAGGCTTGTCGCCAGAACAAAATGGTTTCATCGGCTAGAGGCGGCAAAGTAAATTGTCTAACGGCAGTTGCATAGGTTTCAAAAGATTTGTCAGAGGGTAACGAGATTCTGATGCTTTCTTCGTCCACCGGCTTGAGTCTTGAGGTGCCCTGGTATACCTTAATCTCGTCCAGTACCCAGAGGTTAATGGCTTCCCGGATTAGTGGCAGGGATGCTGTAAAATTCAAATACCCGGGTCCTCGTAGAGAAAAGTCCACATCGCGCATGGCTTCCAGTGGTACTCGAATCAGCAGATCGAGGTTTTCACCATTCTCATGCATTAGGATTTTAAGCTGAACTCGCTCGGGAATTTCGTGAGCTGATATTGGCCCGGGGATAAGGAGATAAATTATTACCAACAGGGTGGTTAGGCAGAGGGCGCTTTTTTGGGTCAGGTAAAACTTCATATGGACGAGTATAAAGGCCGCCTTCATGTCAGTATACTTATCTGTGTAATTGAGAGTTTGTTCGCTGGCTTTGAATGCGACCTTGTGAAAGAAAACTAAAAAAAGGTGGGAATTTTGAAAAATTTGATTCAGGTATTATCAGTCAGTTACATATTGATATCTTCCTTTGCAGTTATGAGCGCTGTGCAAGCCAACCCGGTTGGCACGGCTCCCAGTTTTGAGGTGGACCCTTATTGGCCACAACCCTTGCCCAACCATTGGGTTCTAGGGTCAGCCGTCGGTGTTGGCGTAGACTCCAGAGATCATGTCTTTGTCATCCATCGACGCAACAGTTTCAACGAGCGAACTGAGATTGGTGCAGCAACGGACCCGAAAACAGCGGAGTGCTGCATTCCAGCTCCCAATATCCTTGAATTCGACCCTGAAGGGAATCTCGTAAACTCCTTCGGTGGACCGTCTGAGGGCTATAGCTGGCCGAGTTCAAATCACGGACTGACGCTGGATCATAAGGACAATATCTGGATAGGCGGTAATGGCAGCAAAGATTCGCATATGCTCAAATTCACGCGGGATGGTAAATTCTTGCAGCAGCTAGGGATTCCTGGTGTTGCAAGCGATAGCCACAGCATGGAGCACTTCGGAAGAGTTGCCAAGGTTGCTTTCGATGCAGTTGCCAATGAAGCCTATGTCGCTGATGGATATGGTAATAAAAGAGTCGCTGTTCTGGATGCGGACTCCGGTCAGTTCAAACGTTACTGGGGAGCCTATGGAAACAAGCCGGATGATGCTGATCTGGGTCGTTATAACCCTGACGCACCGTTAGCCCAGCAGTTTCGTAATCCGGTTCACTGCGCTGAACCCAGTCAAGGCCTGGTTTACGTCTGTGATCGTGCCAATGATCGAATCCAGGTTTTTAAGTCAAATGGTGAATTCGTTAAGGAACGAAGAATAGCGCCAGAAACGTTAGGTGATGGTTCGGTCTGGGACATCGCATTTTCCAGAGATAAACAGCAGAAATTTATGTACGTTGCTGATGGTAAGAATATGAAAATCTATATCCTAGACCGAGAGTCATTAGAAATTCTAACCAGTTTTGGAGATGGTGGTCGCCAGCCAGGACAGTTTTTTGCAGTCCATAGTATTGCGACTGACTCCAAGGGTAATATTTTCACAACAGAAACATACGAAGGCAAACGTGTGCAGAAGTTCAAGTATCAGGGTTTGAAAGACGTTACTGTTAAAGACCAGGGTACTCCTTGGGGGTCAATGCGCCGCTAGGATTAGGGCTTATTTGCTGGCCGGCCTATCGATAGTAATTGCGCTAAAGGTAGCCGAGTTAAGCCGCTTTTCTCCCCGGGTATAACCGCTAATATTGAGGATATGCGCTAATATTTCGGTGTACTGATCGTGCTTTAGGCTGCCAGGATCATTTTCTGGCATGGCTGACGTCATTAGCTCGAAAAAGGTGGAGAGGGGTTCTCCTCTCCAAGCCAATAGGACAGGTTTAAAGTAACTGCCTTCGTGGCAGCTCTTGCAGTGCTTCTTGTAAAGCCGTTTGCCGGCTTTAGCCTGATCTTTGCTGAAAATCCCAGCATTAAGGCTGATAGGGGGCTCGTTGGTGAAGCCAACCAATGGCATGCTGGCTAAAGCCACTGCACAAATCAGGATTTTCAGCGATACGCGGCTGCCTTTGCTCAAGGCAAGGCCATGGCGGTCAGTGATGGACCTGTCTGCAACAGGATATACTGCCTGGCCTTGTGAACGTAAGTCATAATGCCGTAATTGCTTTTCTCTGGTACTTCCACTTTACCGAGTTGTTTGCCAGTCGTTTTATCAACAGCAAACAGATGCGGGGTGCCATCACTGGCTTGATCGGCATAGATCAGTATATTAGCGGTCACCATCATTTTGGCAATTCTGCCAGAGCCTGTATTGGCGATTTGCTTATCTTTCAGTTGTGGGTGGTTCAGGACAATGTCTGGTGTTTCCCCGACTGGGATATACCATAAATGCTCACCGGTGTTCATATCGATAGCAGTGATTCTGCTATAGGGTGGTTTGAACAGGGGTAAACCATCGGGTTGTTCAACTCTGGAATAGCGAAGTACCGCGTAGTCAGAGATGGTTGTGCCGGTTGGCGCTTCTAGTAAATCATCACGCTCGGCGCCAGGTGCAACAATACGAGATGTACAACCTTTTCTCGAGGTTACATAAAGAATTCCTGTTTCCGGATCGGCAGCCGAAGGGCCATCGATATTGACCCCACCCATATCACCGGGGCACCAAAGTGCGGCGATTTTGTTCGAACCATTGTCTCTATGCAGAGGCGGGTGAAACAGAGGTCCTATTTCATAAGGTTCCAGGTTTTTGATTGCCTTTGCCCTGAGTTCGGGCGTGAAATCAATCAGGTCAGCTTCAGTTAAACCCTGCATGTCGTAAGGCGCAGGTTTTGTCGGGAAGGGTTGAGTCAGGGCCAGTTTTTCACCGGGTACTTTTGATACCGGCACGGATTTTTCCTCAATTGGCCATAATGGCTCTCCCGTTACTCTATTGAAGGCATATACGAATGACTGCTTGGTTGTCTGGGCAACTATGGGGGTTGGTTCTCCCTCATGAATGACATCCATCAGAATCGGTGCGGTGGGTGTATCGTAGTTCCAGATATCGTGGTGTACCATCTGGAAATGCCAAAGGCGCTTACCGGTTTTGGCCTCCAACGCAATGAGACTGGTGCTGAATAGATTATCGCCGGGACGAAAACCGCCATAAAAATCCATGGTGGCGCCATTGGTTGGCACATAGACGATACCATTTTCCTGGTCGGCCGAAAGCGGCGCCCAGGAGGAGATATCTCCGGTCCATTTCCAGGCATCATTTTCCCAGGTATCGTGACCAAACTCACCAGGTCCTGGTAGGACATTAAATTTCCAGAGGAAAGCACCGGTTTTTGCATCATATCCGAGGATATCTCCTGGGATATTTTCAAGTCGGGACTGGTTATAGCCCTGCTCGTGTGAATTACCCACTACGATGACACCATTGACAACGATAGGGGGAGAGGAGGCTGTTATATAGCCTGTTTCCAGTGCTATGCCTTCATAAGGATCATACTCGTGGCCGAGATCCTTGAGCATATCGACTATACCCGTCCCAGGAAATCCTTTGAGGTCTACGGGCTCACCAAATCCTTCCAGGGGTAGTCCGGTCTCGGCATCAAGGGCGATGAGAAAGAACGCGGGAGAGGTCATGTAAATAACCCCTTTGCCATCAACTTCGGCATAAGTCACGCCCTTACCATAATCCTTGCGCATTGAGTATTCATAGCGAGCCGTATTTGGTTCCCGATATGACCAGAGCGTTTCACCCGTGGATGGGTCCATGGCAACAATGTGCCGACGAGGGCCTGCCACAGTATAGACAACCCCATTGATATAAGAAGGGGTAGATCGCCCGCTCTGCGCGTTGAAACTCGCGCCATCCCAAACCCAGGCTTCTTCAAGGTCTTCGAAATTCTCCGCGGTAATATTAGCAGCGGGCGAATAGCGAGTATGCTCTGAATCACTGCCCAGGTAACGCCATTCCACATCCGTTGCCAGCTCGGCTGCTATGGTACTTGCTTGTTCCTCGGCACAGGCAGAAACTGAAATCAGCCAGGGAGCAGAAAAAAGTAATACTAGCAGCTTCAGTAATGGCCTATTTGACGAGACGGCTCTGTACAGGCAGATTGGGTGCATAACTATGTCCTTTCCTAAACTGTTATTGAGTATCAGTATGCCATGACAGTCTTGGCAAGCGATACGGCTAAATGGTCTTTTCCAGTTCTCCAGAGCGGGCTGATGTTATGCTGGCCAGGGACTAGACCGCATTTGAAGCGGCGTTCCTACTGATCTGTCTGGGCAGGGACCTGGAGGTGAATTCTTTAATATTTGGATGTTTAGATGAGTTATCCCGATACCTATTACACTCGCACCATGGGTTCAAGCCTGCAGATAGCGGCTCTTTCAGAAGATATCGAAACGCAAGTCTGCGTGATTGGTGGAGGGCTTGCCGGTGTTTCCACGGGTATGGGCCTGGTGGAGAGAGGGATTAACTGCGTTCTAGTGGAAGCTCAGCAATTAGGGTGGGGTGCGTCAGGCCGTAATGGCGGCTTCGTCAGCGCCGGATTCTCGCAGAATGCACTCAAGCTGGTACGCATGCTGGGTGAGGATCATGCCAGAAGATTATATGAGTTGACCAATAGGGCTGTGGAACTGATCCAACAGCGCATCAAGGGTTTCGAGGATTCAATCCTTGAAGGCCAGCCAGGCTCTCTCACTGCTTCCTGGTTTAATGATGAAAAGGGTGTGAGGCGATATGTCGAGGATATGAACAGGATTTTCGACGAAGATCTGCAGTTCTGGCCTCGTCAAAAGGTGGCTGAACATTATCTCACCAAACGTTATTTTGATGGTTTTCTGAAACCCGGGACCTTGCGAATGCAGAGTCTTAATTATGTCTTGCATTTGGCTAGACTTGCCCTCGCTCAAGGATTGCAAATCTTTCACCAGACGCCGGCATTACAGATCATCCGGAAACACGATCGTTGGAGGGTTGTTACGCCGTCAGGTTCGATTCTAGCAGACCATGTGGTTTATGCCTGTAGTGGCTATATTGGCTCGCTGCAACCGCAACTGAGTCGGGCAACGCTACCGGTTGCTACTTATGTGTTGTTAACCCAGGAGCTTGGCAGCAGCCTCGAAGACGCCATACGCGCGCCCTATGCGGTCAGCGATAATCGATTTTCGTCCAATTATTACCGTGTCGTGGGTAATCGTCGGCTGCTCTGGGGTGGCCGAGTTTCCATGTTTCAACCTTCTCAGGCAAAACTAGCCGTGCTGATGTTGAAAGATCTGTTGTCAGTCTACCCGCAACTGAAGGGTGTCCAAGCTGATGTCGCCTGGGGTGGTTATATGGGCTACGCCAGGCACAAGATGCCACAGATTGGCAAGCTTGGTGCGGGCGCATGGTATTGCCAGGGTTTTGGTGGCCATGGTATGGCGACCACAACCATGGGGGGCGAACTGATAGCCTCGGCTATTGCACAAGATGATCGGCGCTATCAGTTATTTGCACCGTTTGGTTTGAATTATGTAGGTAAACCTTTTGGACCTGTCATCGCTCAATTGGCTTACTGGTCCTATCAACTTCAGGATGCGTTTCAGGTTAGTCGACTGAATCGGAAATACTAGCCTGGAATGGATTACTTCAGCCAACGGGTCAGCGCCAGAATTAGTAGGTATTGGCGCGGAAACCCGCTGACTTATGCTGCCAGGGATATGGACTCATGCTGACGGTGGGTTGGTATTTGGTGCCCAGGCACTATCTTGGAGTGGCCGTTTTTAAGCTCAGGCGTTTGTCGATGACCGGCTTTCAGATTTTCGTGCGATAACCTGAAAAACGACGAATAGTAATACGATAGCCGGGATAATGATAAATTCTTTGGGATAGAAACCGGCGATTAAAAGAGCCAGGAGTGTGACCGAGCCTATTACCATCGCATAACTAAACTGGGTCGTTACGTGATCTATGTGAGGACAGTCTGCACCGATGGATGCCAGTACCGTGGTATCGGAGATGGGGGAGGTGTGGTCACCAAAAAGGCCGCCGCTGAGCACAGCAGCAATTGTCAGGTACATGTGGGCACCGGTGTTATGAGCCACCGGGATGGCCAGTGCCATTAGAATTGCAAATGTTCCCCATGAGGATCCGGTCGCCAGCGAGATCACAGCACCGAGGATAAACACCAGCGCGGGAAGGATGGCGGGATTAATCGTCTGGCCAATCAGGACCGACAAGGTCTGGGCGGTTCCAAGGTCTTTAATAACAGAACTCAGGGACCACGCCAGAATCAAGATAATGACGACAAATACCATAGTCTCGGTACCCTTTACAAAGGTATCAAGTGAATCTGCCAGGCTGATTTTATAGATTCTGAGCATAAGGATGGCACTGGCAAGAGAGGCGCTGATGTAGGCGATAGTTAAACTGGAGCGGATGTGTGGACTGGTCAGGTCATTATTAGAGGCATGCCAGACAAGCAAACCGGCAATCAGTGTCAGTAAAACGGCCAGAGGGACTACAAATAGGCTGATAGACTCGGCATCGTCCGTTGGGCCGGAGGGTTCCTGGCTTGAATCTGAAGTCTGATTTAAAGCCTCGTACTGTAACTGAGCTTTTTTCATAGGCCCGAAATCGCGGCCTGAGAATACCAGCATGGGTACCGCGCTGAGGCAGAGGATGGCATAGAATTGGTAGGGCATCAGGTTGATCAGCACGGATAGCGCAGTTTCCGTTAATCCAGTATCCAGGTATGCCTGATCGATTAACCCCATTATGTATGCACCCCAGCCGATAAAGGGCATAAGGATGCAGATAGGTGAGGAGGTTGAATCCAGGATGTACGCCAGTTTTTCTTTACAGATTTTTAGTTCTTTAAAAATAGGTCGAAACAGCGGGCCGATAATAAGGGCATTGCCAGAGTCTGTGAAAAAAATCGATACGCCGGATATCCAGGCAGAAAGTTGTGCCCTGGGTTTGTTGGAAATGAAGTTGGTCATACTCCGGGCAAACGCTTTTGCTCCACCGGATACCTCTAGCAGTTTGATGAACCCGCCTATTGCCATCATGGTAAAAATGATCTGTATATTCGATGGCGAGCTGATCTGTACAAAAATACGACGCTCAATCAGGTCTAGAGTGGCATTGAAAGGATTGTACCCGCTCAGTATGAGTGAGCCACAGAAGGTTCCCAGACACAGCGAGATAATGATGTTGCGAGACCACATTGCAATGGCGACGGTCAGGACCGGTGGTAACAGGGAAATCAATCCGTACTCGCTCATTACTCCTCCCTGAGGGCTTTATTTAGCGGTGCTATTCCAGCTGAGGTTTCTGGTAACGAAAATGCCGGGCGTTCCGAAACAGATTTCAGCGATGAGATTCGAACCCTCTTTGTAAGGGTCGGATCTTGTAGTATTGCTGAGGCTAACTAGCCTCTTGTCGCGGATCAGCTTAGATCCGGTCGGTTAACAATAGAGCCTGTTTAAAGAACTATACACGGTTTTCAGAGACCAGGATAAGTTCCTGTTTTGATATAACTCCATTTTTTGAACTCTCTAGAGCCGGGCTGCTGCTGGATCAAAGGCAGAAATTGTGAAGGTGTGTCCGCGATGAATGCATTAAAAACCAGCCTAAGATTAAATCCGAGAAACAAATAAGGAGGAATTAGGCGTTAACCGATGCTAGTCTGTGGGCACTAGGGTTATTCTGCCTTGATCGTTAACAGGTAAGGAGTCGCAAGTGACCGTCATAGATATCCACACTCACGCTTATACAAGAAAGTACCTTGAGATTCTCCGGGAGCAGGGAGGTGACTATGGGCTAAAGATTAGGCCTGATGGCTTTGAAGAAATTTTTAAAGGCGAGACGCCAGTGGCTTTTCCCCAGCCCGGCCATTTTGATTACGATATTCGAATTAAGCAGATGGACGATACAGCAATAGATATGTCGATCGTCTCTCTGACCTGTCCCAACGTCTACTGGGGCGGGAAAACCACCAGTATCATGGCAGCCCAGGAGTCTAATAATGCCATGGCTGAGGCGCAGACTGCCTATCCGGATCGATTGCGCTGGTTTACCTCGTTGCCTTGGGAATATCCTGATGCGGCTATAGAGGAGCTAGAGCGGAGCTGTGCTTTGGGTGCCGTCGGCGTCATGGTCCTGGCGAACGTGGCCGGGCGAAGTTTGACAGATCCTTTTTTTGCGCCAATCTGGCAAGAAATAGATCGCAGGAAGTTACCGGTTCTTTTACACCCTACCGACCCTCCGGGAGCGACCGTAATGGATATGGGGGAATTCGATTTAAGTTGGGCTGTGGGATTTATGTTTGATACCACTCTGGCAGTCACTCGAATGATCTTCACCGGTTTCTTTGATCAATATCCTGATCTGAAGCTGATTGCCTCTCATGGCGGTGCCACACTGCCTTATCTGGTAGGCCGTTTTGAAAAGGGCGATGAGGTGGAACTGCCGCAGCGGAGGAAAATGCAGCAAAAGCCAACGGATTATCTGCGCCATATTTATTACGATTGCATTACCTATGACCAGGCAGCACTGGATTACCTGATTTCGGTAGTGGGTGCCGAGCAGGTCATGTTTGGCACAGACTGGCCTCATCAGGTATTTGATACACAAGGTGCTTTCAATCATACCCAAGCATTGCAAGCCGATGCCTGTCGTGCGATTCGCAGTGGCAATGCCCAGCGCGTTTTTGAGTTGTAGATGCCGGTGAATATTCAAGACTCCGTCGCAGCAAGGTTTCTTTGCTCACTTACCGACCTCAATATAGAAACTATTTTTGCCAATGCAGGAACGGATTTCGCTCCTCTCATTGAAGCTTCCATTGCCCTGCGAGCCCAGGGCAAGCGCTGCCCTGATTTTGTCACAGTGCCTCATGAAAATGTGGCGGTAAGTATGGCAATTGGACATTACCGTGCGACAGGGCAACTCGCTGTGGTGATGGTGCATACCACGGTGGGTACCGCTAACGCCTTGTGTGGTGTCATGAATGCATTCAGGGATCATGTACCCTTGTTACTGATTGCCGGGCGTACTCCCCATACAGAGTCTGGCCTTGCCGCTTCGAGAAGGGCGATGATTCATTGGGGCCAGGATACCTTTGATCAAGGCGGGCTGGTTCGAGAATATACAAAATGGGACTACGAATTGCGCTCGGGGCAGGATGTCGCGGCTTTGCTGCAAAGAGCTGTCGATATCTCTATGACTTTACCTTGTGGGCCGACCTATTTGACTCTACCTAGAGAAGTTCTTGATGAGCCCGCGATCGCTTCAGCGGTGAAGCTGAAGCGACCCTATGGCGCCGTTGGCGAGGATGTAGATGCTGGGATAATCAAGGCTGTCGCTGACGCTTTAGGTCAGGCAGCATGCCCTGTACTGTTGACCTCGTTTGCTGGTCGGGAACGCGAGAGCTTCCAGGCTGTTGCCGCGCTGGCTGAGGAATTTTCAATTGGCGTCGTACAACCCTTTGCCAGAGATTTGAATATTGCTGCTTCTCACCCGATGAACCTGGGGACCCAGCCGCAGTTAGTTCTGGATAAAGCTGATTTGGTGCTGGTGGTTGATAGTGAAGTTCCCTGGGTACCAGACCGTGGACCACCGAATCCGACAGCGACGATCATTCATTGTTCCAGTGATCCGTTCTTTCAGGATTATCCGCTTAGGGGCTTTGCAGCGGACATGTCTATCGCTGCACCTTCCAGGCGTTTTTTGGTAGCGTTGCTGCAGCAACTGCGAGCCGATGAAGCAGAAAATTTGAAGGCATTACAACAACGCTCATACCCGTTACAGCAGTTGCGCAAAGTAGTGGAGAACGACTTTGCCGCGAGTAGAAAACAAATTGAAGCCAGCAATAGAACCCATCCCATTGAGTTAGCAGAGTGTCTCAATGAACATTTGGATTCCAGTATGATCCTGGTAAACGAGTTGGCAGTGACACTCGATAGCCTGAACTTACAGGTAGCCGGGAGTTATATTGCAGGCAGTCATGCCGGTGGCCTGGGTTTTGCTCTTGGAGCTGCTTTGGGAATCAAGAGAGCATTGCCAGAGAAATTGGTCATCGCGCTGATTGGCAATGGTTCCTATCTATTCAGCAATCCGGTCTCTGCCCACTTTGTTGCTCAGGCCGAGCAGTTGCCAACCCTCACTATCATTGCTAATAATGAACGCTGGCATTCAGTCCATTCTGCTACTGCGGGTATGTATCCTGACGGATACAGTGCTAATGCTGAATCAATGCCGCTGGTGGACCTGGCGCCGTCACCAGAGTTTCATAAAGTCATCGAGACTTGTGGTGGGGTTGGTAGATTGGTAGAAACTGTCCAGCAACTCCCTGAGGCCATGGCCTGGGCTATTGATCTGGTTGTTGCAGGACGTTCTGTATTACTTAATGTGTTAACGGACCCCTGGAATCGAGTGTGAAAGCAAAATTTGCTATTTGCTGTGTCTAGGAGGAGATAACCACTGACGGGTTAGGAGGGTTTGATTTGGAAGATCGAGCACAATTTGCAACACGTTGGGGCTTTGCTTTCGCTGCGATAGGTAGTGCGGTCGGCTTGGGTAATATCTGGCGTTTCCCCTTTATGGCTGGCGAAAACGGTGGTGGGGCATTCATAACACTGTATTTCATTTTTATACTCTTGTTCGGTATCCCGGCTTTGATAGCCATGATATTGATCGGTCGAAGAGGAGGCAAAAGCCCTGTCGGCAGTACAGAAGGGTTAGCTATTGCCAGCGGGCATAGCCAGAACTGGAAGTGGTTGGGTTGGCTGACATTAAGTGTAGCTTTTTTTGCGCTAACGTTTTTCAGTGTTGTTGCTGGTTGGGTGTTAGCTTATCTGGTGAAATCAATCTTTGGTGAACTGGTCCAATTATCCCCTGCTGAATCTGTAGACTTGTTCAATCTGGTGAAATCTGACCCGCTAGGGATGGCATTCTGGCATGGTGTCTTCATGGTTCTAACCATGTCTATCGTTGGTAGGGGGGTCCGGGCTGGGGTTGAGCGGGCAGTGAGCCTGATGATGCCGGCTTTATTCGTGATTTTACTTTTTCTAGTTGCCTATGCAGCGGTGACCGCTGATTTTTATTCGGCAGTCCAGTTTATGTTTGTACCGGACTTCGACCGGCTTGATTCACAGGTAGTCCTGCTGGCATTGGGTCAGGCGTTTTTCTCTTTGAGTGTCGGTGGTGGCGGAATCATTGCTTACGGGGCTTATCTGCAACGAGAAGCATCAATTCCGAAAACAGCAGTGCTGATCGCCTCTGCCAATGTCTCCGTCGATCTGCTTGCAGGCCTGGCTATTTTTCCGATTGTTTTTTCCTATGGCCTGCAAGCGGGAGCGGGTCCTGGACTCTTGTTTGAGGCCTTGCCGGTTGCCTTTGGCCAAATGCCAGGAGGGCAGATTGTCGGCTCACTGTTCTTCGTATTGGTGCTGTTTGCGGCACTTAGCACCTCCATTTCAATGCTCGAGTCGGTGGTATCCCGATTGGTGGAAAGGCCTGGAGCAAGCCGAGCGAGAATGACATTAATAGCAGGCAGCCTGATCTGGTCTATCGGTCTTGGATCAGTGTTTTCATATAATTTGCTGGCTGATTTTGAACCGCTGGGTTTTATCACAATGTTTGAAGGTTTTACTATTTTCCGATTGGTGGATTTCTTTGTGGTAAATGTATTGATTCTTACCAGTGCCTTGCTCCTCACCCTATTTGTCGGTTACGTCATGTCCAGACAGGCAACCCAGGAAGAGTGGGGAGGAGATCATGTTCTATTCAGGCTCTGGCGGTTTAATATGCGTTACATCGCGCCGCCGGTGATATTTTTGATTTTTGTCGTCACCATGATCGGACAGTGATTGGCATTGGTGCCGTGTCTCGACTTGGCGATAACACTAATGAATAAGTTAGCGATCATCAGTAGATCAGGTGCGTGGTGTATTAGTTTGCTCCCGGTAGTTTAGGGAGATAAAGTCCTAGGGTTCGCACCTGTCGGGGGAATGACTTGGAAGAAACAGAGCAATCGGTAGAGAAGATGCTACCCCTTTGGGTTGTCACGGTGCCATTGATTGGATTGATCGGGTTAATCGTGTTTGGGTTGATACTGCCACCTCTGGTCAGTCAGTCGCCGCCCCTGGCGCTGGAAATGGTTTTTTTACTGGCCGCTTTTTTTGCTGTTCTGGTGCTACGCCTGGCTGGCGTTGCCTGGCAGCAATTACAATCGAGTATTGTCGAGCGAATGCGCGCCGCTATGCCGGCATTTTTTATACTGCTCTTTATTGGCGCCCTGATCGGTAGCTGGATAGTGTCTGGAACCATCCCCATGCTGGTCTTCTGGGGATTAAAGATAGTCCATCCAGACTACTTTTACCTGACCGCTTTTCTTGTCCCTGTGCTGTTTTCATCATTAACTGGGACCAGTTATGGATCGGCAGCGACCATCGGCGTGGTCTTGATTGGTATCGGGTCAGCACTTGGGGCCGATTTGGGAATTGCAGCCGGCGCGATTATCGGCGGGGCCTATTTTGGGGACAAAATGTCACCGTTATCAGATACGACTAATCTGGCTGCAATTGCCTGCGATGTTGACCTTTATGGACATATTCATTCCATGTTTTACACCACACTACCATCGGCAATCTTAGCGGGTATCTTATTTTATATGCTTGGATTCAATGCCAGTAGTGATTTTGCTATATCGGATAGCAGTCAGTTGGATAGTTTATTGCAGGGACTCAATATACTCTTTGACTTCAATGTTCTGCTGTTGTTACCTCCGTTAATTGTTCTGGCAGGCAGTTTGCTTAAACAACCTTCTCTGCCCACATTACTATTGTCGATTGTCATCGCAGTTATACTGGCACTCCTATTTCAAGATTATCCCTTGTATCAAGTTGGTGAGGCACTGAAGTCCGGGTTTAATGTCAATGCCATGGCTGCGCATAGTGAGGTATCTGCAGGCGTGATTGAATTGGTTAACCGGGGTGGGATTTACTCTATGAGTGAGCCTATATTCATTGCCTTTCTAGTGTTTTTCTTTATTGGTGCTGTAGATGCAGTGTCAGCTATCCCTCGGGTAATACAAAGTCTGCTGCGTTGGAGTGATCGACCCTTAACCACCGCATTAACGGCGCTTTTTTCTACCGGTTTGGTGAATGCCATATCAAGTAACCAGTATGCCACCAGCTTCATTGTTGGTGATGCCTTCAGGCGAAAGTTCGATCAAGTCGGAATAGATCGCAGAGTCCTGTCTCGCTCTCTGGAGGATTATGGCACTATGATTGAGAGTCTGCTGCCTTGGACAACGACCACCTTGTTTATGGTGGCAACATTGGGCGTGGCATGGTCAGATTATTGGCATTGGCAATTGCTCAGCTTGATTAATTTAGCAGTTGCGCCGCTGGTGCTGGTGTTAGGTATTGGGTGGTTCAGGCGTTAGCGCAGCGCAGAGAAGCGGCTAGAATTTTTTACTGCCTCATTTTTGTTGTATTAAGAGCGTTTCGGTAAACTCGTTTCTCTAAAGTAAGCCGTCATTATAAGGCCATGTTTCGTGCATGGGGTTGAGAAAACCGACCGGGTTAGAACAGAAACCTCAAACCGAGTGTTGCCGTGAAGGAGTTTGGGTCATCACCGTTGCTGTTGGCGAAAACTCGGGTTTTGCCGAATGTTCGATCGTATTTAAGATCGGTATATAAAGCCATAGCGCGGTTAAATTCATACCGAACCTGGATACCCAGTTCAGCATTGGAAAGCCCTGACCCTATGTTTCTTTCAAGATCGGTTTGCGCAAAAAAGATGGCTTCGACATAGGGTTTTGCTATCAGTTTCTGAGTCAGGAGGAAGTCTTTTTCGTATTTCATGGCAAAACTTAAATCGCCTTCTTCGCTGATAAAAAGGTGAATTTCAGTTTCAAGGAAATAGGGCGCTAGGCCCTCGAATCCAATTACCGCGTAGATTAATGAATCGGGTTGGGTGTCGAGGCGAAGCCCGATTTGAGCGTCCCAGAAGGTGCTGATAGTGTGACTGAACAGCGCGGTAAATTGCGCCTCGTCTTTTTCAGTCGGGTGTGGCATTTTGTTAAATTTTAGTCGAAGTTTGTTCTCATCTGTACCCACCCTGCCATCGAGGTCCCATTCGAGTAGTCCTTGAGCTTCCTGAGAGAGTCGTAGGCCTGTCTCTAATTCATAGGCGTGATAGAGACTCTGATTCGCTTGTTGCTCACTCTGAACCACTAGGGGTAGGAAACAACCAACGCAGAGCACAAGCAAAAAATGTTTAGTACCCATGATGAGCCTCCTCAAGGGCAGGCTGGACCTGTTCAGCTGGGGCCGCCATTTTCAGTTGCTGGTTGACTGGTGGCTCTGTAATGGTAGGCGCTGGGCCGAAATCTGCTCGAACTTTTCCCTCCTAGTGTTGCCACCACAATCTTCGTCATCATACCCGCCATCATGTGGTAGAGGAGATGGCAATGCAAAGCCCATTCTCCAGCTTCGTTGGCGGTCAATAAGGCAGAATAGCGGTCTCCAGGCGCGATGATAATCGTGTGTTTGTTTGGCAGTTTAGACAGAGGTTGACCGTTTTCCAGTTGTACAAACATACCGTGCAAGTGCATGGGATGTGCCATCATGGTGTCGTTGATAAAGGTTAAACGCACCCGTTCACCGTATTCCAGCCTTAAGGGTTCTGAGTCTTCATATTTTTTACCGTTGAGTGTCCAGATGTAGCGTTCCATATTGCCTCCTAGGCGAACGAGAATCTCCCGCTCAGCCTGGCGCTGATCTTTTTGTTCGCTAAAATAGCGCAAGTCTTTGTATGCCAATGCTCGTGACCCATCAGGTTGATTGGTTCTGGCCCAACCACTGCCAGGAACTCCGGTGTTGAAATTTCCTTTTAATATTGAGGTCTCAAGATGAGTTGATTTCATTGCCCCAGTCGGCCCAGTGTGGTCGATGGTATGATGGTGGTTTGATGTGAGGGTTGCCGTTTCCTCATGGTGTTGGGCATGAGTTGCAGGCTTTGTGGTCATCTCTTTTTCCATCCCCATATCCATACCCATATTGTGGAGGATGCCCATATCTTGCAGGGTCAAATCAGATCTTTGCCGAAGTCTTGGTGTATCGCCCTTCATACCCGAAAACGGCGCGAGCGTACCCAGCGCTAGGCCCGAACGATCAAGGGATTCACAGACGATGCTAAATGCTTTGTTCTCGGTCGGTGTTACGATGACGTCATAAGTCTCAGCAACACCAAAACGGAATTCATCTACTGATATAGGCTCTATTGCTTGCCCGTCGGCACTGATTACCGTCATCTTCAACCCGGGGATGCGGACATCGTAAAAAGACATGGCGGAGGCATTGATGAATCGAAGTCTAATGCGCTCACCGGGTTTGAAGAGTCCAGTCCAGTTCTGATCTGCCGTTTTACCATTAATTAAAAAAGTATAGTTACCAATATCGGAGAGATCGGAAGGCGTCATTCTCATTTTACTCCACTGTAGGGTGGTATCCAGAGCATCCTTGAAGCCGTGCCGTTTTACATCGGTTAAGAAATCGCCGATGGTTCTGCGAGTATAAGTATAGTAATCGCTGGCTTTTTTTAGGTTCGCCATGATCGTATTAGACTCGTCTTGATGGAAATCTGAGAGCAGGACGACATAGTCCCGATCTGCATCATGACTTGCAGGTGTGTCGCCGTGAATGATGATAGAGCCATAGTGCCCATCCTGTTCCTGGCCCATAGAATGGGCGTGGTACCAGTAAGTCCCTTCCTGGCGA
>Ga0206679_10000900_pt1 | contig 24925 bp, 24 predicted proteins | sample M110012015metaG_FD_155464 | JGI IMG/M metagenome (GOLD analysis project Ga0206679, IMG submission 155464) | Ammonia-oxidizing marine archaeal communities from Monterey Bay, California, United States - M1 100m 12015 | ecosystem: Environmental > Aquatic > Marine > Intertidal zone | place: USA... | reverse complement strand
TATACCTCTGACTGCTTCCAACCGAGTTCGAAGCAGTCAGAGGTATATATCCAATTGTCATAAGGGTTGGCGTTGGTACCCAGCACGGTGCACGCCTTGACCTCATCGAAGCCCTGGGCCACGAGTTGCAGAGCCGAGACCGCCGAATATGCGGTGCCGTAGGTTCCGATCCGACCATCGCACCACGACTGATCCAGTACCCAACGAACGCAGTCAGCTCCGTCGCTACCTTCATTGAAGAAGGGCTCCCACTCTCCCTCCGAAAGCCCGCGACCTCGGACTTGCTGGATGACAACTGCGTAGCCACGCTCAACCGCCAGGAAAGGGTTGAGCATCAATACGTGAGTGATGAACCCAGTGGAGAGGCTTCCGCGAACTCGAAACACGAGGGTCGGCCACGGGCCTTCACCCTGCGGGTGGTAGACGTCTGTGACCAGCCTGGTTCCATCGCCCATCAAGACACCGTGGCCACGTTCGACATGGATGAGATTGTCCATTACATCTCCTGACTGCAGTACCGGTTTGGAGAGCGTGTCTGTTTCATTTCGGTGCCTCTTCGGCCAGGCGGTCCCAGGTGTCTGCCGTCAGACCGTCTTCTCGGAGCCGGTACTTTTCGACACGCTGCGCATGGTTCTTGGGAAGTTCATCGACTTGCCGGACATACCGCGGAACAGCATGATCCGACATTCGTCCATGGCAGTGCTCGATTAGCTCCTGAGGATCGAAGGCCGTCCGATCTCGAGCTACTACAGCAACCATTACCTCCGCTTCGCTGAGATCGGAGTCAACGCCATACGCCGCCGATTCGACCACCTGGTCGGAACTGTTGACCGCTGACTCAACCTCCCAGGAGGAGATATTTTCTCCTCTCCTCCTGATGCAGTCCTTCTTCCTGTCGATGAACGTGAGGAATCCCTCCGCATCCATACTCCCCTGGTCACCTGTGTGGAACCAGAGGTTCTTCCAGGCTTCTACCGTCTCTTGCTCTTTCTTGTAGTAACTGGAGAAGATCGCATTGGGACTTTTCGGCCGAATCAAGATCTCCCCCGGTACATCTGGAGCGACTGGTCTGTCGTCGTCGTCAGCGATGATCACTTGGTAGGTCGTCGACTCTTGTCCTGCCGTTCCTATCTTTCGTCGTTCCAGCCTGGTTTCGCAGGCCATCGGGGACTCCGTCATGCCATAAACCTCTACGAGCGAGAGACCAAACCGGGCTTCGAAGTCTTCCCATATGTGCACCGGACAAGGTGCGCCAAACGCCGTTCGTACCGGATTGATCAGATCGTTGTCACTGGGCGTCTGCTTGTACAGCATCATGAGCATTGCGCCCATGTAGTTGAAGGCTGTCACGTCCTTTTCTCGACAGGTTGACCAGAACCCACTTGCCGAGAACCTTCTGTCCATGACCAAACTCCCACCGCATTCCAACGCAGCGGTCACCGAGGTGTATTTGGCGTTGTTGTGAAAGAGAGGAAACGTCGTGTAGAGGCGGTCGGTGGGCCCGTAGTCCATAAGCCAGACCAGGTGACGGGTCAGGTGGAGAACTGCACCGTGAGACAGGACAACACCCTTGGGCGGTCCGGTCGTACCAGACGTATGCAAGATGACTGCTGTCGACTGCGTGGATAGTTCCAGCCTTGGGGGCGGAGAATCGAGGCACAGATCAGAGAGGCGGTGAGAAGTCACATGGTCCGCGTACTTCGTCGGAACTGATTCCGAGTTCACCACAAGGTGTTGCAAGTGCGGCAGTGATTCGAGAATGTTCTCAATCCGAGCAACCAGCGACTCGTCGATAACCAATGCCTTCACGTCACCATGGCCGAGGAGGTACTGAAGCAGGTCGCCCCGGCTCGCGGTATGAACTGGGACTTCGACGAGGCCGGCTTTCTGGATACCAAACCAGATCTCAATATTTTCGACCGAGTTCAACATCATGACGGCTACATGATCACCAGCCTGCAGGCCGAGGGTCGAAAGTCCTGCGGAGTAGCAGTCAGTTCGGTAGTCAAGTTCTGTAGCGGTCCTGGTCTCACCGCACACGTCGAGGACCGTCTTATCCCCTAGTCGACTGCAAACAGTTCTAATCCATTCAGGAAACGTTTCTGGTGCGTCTGCCGGGACCACCAGCCGATCAGTCTTGGGCACTCTCAGATTCCTCTATTCCCAATGAGAGGTGACCGGTTCGCCTCGGATGGCGGACACCAAGTCCTATCTCTAGAAGGCGTGGTCATCACTATTCGAAAGAACTCGGGTAATGGCTGCCGCAGCTGTCGTCCACGAAGCGAGCCCCCCATAAAGCATCGAGCACACTCCTGCCTCAACTAGCTGGCCAGGAGACGACTCTTCCTTGAGCGCTCCGAGGGCATGCTCATAGGTGAAATCTTCCTGTCTGTCGGCGGCATTGACACCCACTAACGCAAGTTGAGCAAGCCTTGGATCTAGTCCGTGGCCACCAAGGGTCTCTTCTCGCAGGAGGAAATAGGTTTCGAGAGCCTCAGGGGCGTGTTCCTGCAACAAGGTCACCCTTGACGGTATTTGACCGAAGACCTCGAGAAAGTATTCCTCGATCTCGTCAGGGTCTGGACTGTCCGGTGTAGTTGGCCGAGAAGAAATCTCACTAAGGGAACCCGTAGCGGTCAGCAGGGTCCGAGCGGCCGGTGCTCCCCTGGAGAGGAAGAGAAGCGCCGCTAGCATTCGCCACTCCGTGAACTCTCCACAGAACGATTCCACCCAGCGATGGCAACCCTCCCTGTCCCCTTTCGAAGCTGCAATCGAAGCGACAATGACACCCTTTTCTTCTGAGGAGAGCGACCCGTCGTTCTGCAGCGATTGAGCCAAGCTCGCCAGGGCACGGTCCACGCGAGGGCTTGCGTCCTGCAGGTTGGAAACCCAAGTTTCCGTACCTATAACGTCGTAATGGCCATCTGACATGCGGGAACTATAGTGCCAACCGAACGATTGGTTGAAAGGCGCCTTCCTCTCTTTTGGTCGGTTGTCGAGGTTAGGAGACGGTCATGACATCAGTTGATACGCAGTTCAACAACGTCCTTACCGGCTCTCCTGGCGACCTCGGACCCTTCTACGAGCAAGCGCGCAACGAGTCGCCTGTTTTCTGGAGCGAGGCAGCTGAGGGGTGGATCGTTTCCCGCTACTCCGATGTCAGAACTGTTCTGGCCGACAGAGAGTCATTCGGGCCTCTCCTGGAAGGCAAAGGGACAACGGCGATCTATGGAAGAAACGTTCTCCATATGGATGGCATCGAACATCGTCGTAAAGAGGCCTTTATCGCCAAACATATTCGTAACAGGAAACTGCTATCGGATAGCCAGGAACACTACATACGGACATTGTGTAAAGAGCTTGTAGACGAGCTGCCTCTAGGCGACCCGATAGATCTGAAGAGCGGCTTCACCACTCCAATGCCGCTGATTGTTACTGCGTGGATAATGGATATGGAAGAAGCCGCAGATTTTCGCACCACCTATGACCGGATGGTCGCTGCCAGTAGTTCGAACCAAAGTGGAGATCCGGACATCCTTCGAGATGGCCTAAAAGCTATAGAAGAGCTCCACGAACTCATCACTCCCCGACTAATGGAGAGACGCTCTGAACCAGGCGAGGACTACATCTCCACCCTCTGTGAAGGCGAATACGAAGGAGCGCCGATCACCGACGCTGAGATCCTCTCCTCCTCAATGTTCCTTCTGGCCGCGGGAGTGGAGACAACGGACAGAGCTCTGGCGAATCTGCTTCGAATACTGATTTCGGAACCAGAACTCTGGCGCGAGCTGCAGGCCAACCGAGACCTTCTTCTCCCAGCCTTAGCTGAAGGCTTGCGCTTTTGTCCCCCTGTCCATGCGATCAACCGTGCAACAACGAAGGATGCGTCGATCGGGAATCAGGAAATTCCTGCAGGTTCCAAGGTGCTCCTTTTGCTGGCTGCCGCAAACCGCGACCCCGAGATGTTCGACAGACCAGACAGCTTTAGCCTTGATCGATTTGCCGAAAACGCTGAAGCCCAGTTCAGTGCGAACGCGACAGTGCTCTCCTTCAGCCATGACACGCACTTCTGCACCGGCTCACTACTCGCCAAACTTGAGATGACTGAAGGAATGAACCTCCTACTTGATACCTACAGCAGGATCGAATGGACTGAAAACCCTCCACAAGAAGAGGGGTACATCCTCCGAGGTGTCAGAAGTCTCCCGGTGAGACTTCAGACGAACTAGTCAGCCGGACCCTGGGCCCCAATCGGCTGGAGCCGGTTCCGTGCCAGGCCAGCGCTTGCGAAGTAACGAGTCCATTCCATCTGGGAGCTCGCTGAGTTCCATTGCATAGAGTTGTTCTACGCGCCGTTCGGCGAACCGCCACTGACCGTCCTCTCTCCTGTAGGAGTCGAAGTACCGGAGAGCGATCCAAAAGGCCCGGCCATCTATTGCTAATTCTGCATGTGCACAGACCACTCCTGTTCCAAGGTCTCCATCTACCTCGGTGACTTCAACAGAGTGCGGGTAGTGGTATGTGACTCCAAACATTGAGGTGCGTTGTTCGTAGTACTCGATGATTCGATCTCTACCGATGGACGGACCTTCAACAGCCTCAAACGTCGCATCTTTGCAATACAACGCCCCAAGGGACTGCCAGTCCCTGTCGTCGACAGCTCTTCCATACGCTGCGACAAGATCTCCTATCTCGATCCTCGCTTCGAGATAGTCGAGCCGACCTTCCAAGGAACCCGATTTATCCATCACCAACCTCCGGTCTGAACTGGCAGATTACGCCTACGGTCAAAATTGCTCCCTACTGAGCTTCGGCAAACCGTTTCGGTTGCATGAGCTCAATCGCTACTCGACAGCCACTTGCACCTCGATCAGGTCGATGATCACTGACCTTCATCACTACCCGACGTCGACCATTCCTGGATCGCCGCAGACCGCGTGGAACGGGGCCGCTGAGCCCCTTCTCCACCAAGGCCAGCCATACAAACACCTACCGAACGGTTGGTAGAGTCGAATGGACCAATCCTCAGGAGCGAACTCGCGAATGCCCGATCCATCCGACCGGCAGGGACTGCTCAAAGGAGCTGGCGCACCGCTCGGAAAGACAGCGCTTCGATACGAGGCGGAAGACCGGGTTCTTTTACGCGTTCTGAGAGACCAGGCAGCCAATCGAGGTGACCACCCCTGGCTGATCGTCGATTTTGAATCGCAAATAACCTTTGCCGAGGGGTACAACATGTCCTGTCGGATTGGACAGGCACTGGTACGAGATGGTTTCGGCGGTAGCCACGTCGCCTTATTCATGAACAACCAGGTCGAATTCTTTCCGACGATGTACGGGACGCACGCTGCAGGCGGGACGGCGGTGCCGTTCCACGCCCGCACAAAGGGACTGCACCTACACCACATCATCACTAAAAGTGACGTATCGGTGATCGTCGTAAGGGACGAGTTCTTTCAAAACCTCGTTGACCTGGACGATATGGGCGCTGTCAAGCAGATTGTCGTCGTTGGCGAAGCTCCTCAAGTCGACAGCCTTCACGGAGCCGCCGTCGTCAACTTCAACCAGTGGATAGCAGGTCTTCCCGCCGAACTGCCGGGTGATCTACCCAGTTGGAACGAGAACGCCCTCATCCAGTTCACCTCAGGAACCACAGGCCTTGCTAAAGGAGTTGTCTACTCCCACCACTACCTGTACCTGGCTTCCGCAATTCTCGTTGACTCCCTCCAACAGACTGAAGACGACGTCTTATTCACTCCTCTACCGATCTACCACGTTGCTGCCATGCATTTTGTTGGAAACCTTTCATTGCATGCAGGGTGCACCGGACACTTAATGACGTCATTCTCCCCCGGGCAGTACTTCCAACAGGCCGGACGATCGGGGGCCACATTTTCGATCATCCTGGGGCCCATGGCGGCAATAATCGACAAGCGGACCGAGACCGTCCCCGAGCACAAACTCAAGGTCATCTACTGCCCGCCGGCACCACCGGATCTCGAACGCTTCGAATCGCGTTTCAAGGTAAAGGTGACGTATCAGGGATTTGGCATGACCGAGATCTTGCCCATCCCAGCCCGCCCGGACCTTCTCCCCGGCAAGTCAATCGGAGCAATGGGCATGCCCGCTCAATGGATGGAATACGGCGTCGTCGACCAAGACGACCGCCTCCTTCCGCCAGGCGAGATCGGAGAAATGGTCTTCCGTTCGCTGATTCCCCACTCCATGATTCGGGAGTACTACAAGGATCCAGAAATCACCGTAGAAGCCTTGCGCAACTTCATGTTCCACACTGGCGACCTGGCCTTCTACGACGAGGACGGGGTCATGACATTCGTCGGCCGAAAGAAGGACCGAATCAGGAGGCGTGGGGAAATGGTAGGGGCGACCGAAGTGGAGATCCCGGTACTCACTCTCCCAACGGTGATTGAGGCTGCCGCATACGGCGTTCCGTCTGACCTTGGAGAAGAGGACATCAAATTGGACATTGTGGCCACAGAAAGTCTCGACGTCCCGGGGCTACGGTCCTGGTGCGAAAAACACCTACCCAGCTACATGGTTCCTCGATACATCGAGCAACGAGAGAGTTTTCCAAAGACACCAAGCGAGAGGATCGAAAAGCACCGGTTGAAAGAAGAGACATTGAATCGTCCGGAGGTTTTCGATTTTGAGGAAGTCCGATGATCATCAGATTCGGCATGGCCCCAAGGCTCCCGGAATGGAGCTTCGAAGCGTTCCAGAACTACTGGGCGACATCACATGCCGACGCGGCTGGAGCCATCCCCGGCCTACTGGCCTACACCCAGAACCACTCGGTGCTAGTCGACGGGAAGCCGCTACTTCCCTACCCGGGCTTCGATGCCTGTTCCGAATTGGCCTTTGAGTCAATCGAATCAATGAACGCTGGCTTCTCCTCCGAGAAGTACTTGGAATCGGTCCGTCAAGATGAAGATGCCTTCATCGACAAATCGCGCTTCTCGCTGGCTCTCGTCCGTGAGCAACTGGCGACCGGCGACCTTTCTGCAGCACCAAGTTCGGCGATCAAGACGATTACTGCCCTTCGGCACCATCCCGCGACTGGAGGAGGCCAGCTCACTTCGATCATTTGTAACGAAGTGGCGAGCTTCGTAGCGGAGGACGAGCCACTTGCTCAGCGCGTTCTAATCACCGACCATCAGGCACACGACGGGCTACCTCCCGGTGTCTTCGACGCAGTCTTCATGGCATGGTTCCCGAACCTAGACCGAGCCAGAGCCCACCTCAGATCGGCGAACAGAGCTCGGGCAGAACTGGCACTAGCCGGCTTTGTCTTTGGGAGAGTCGACCTTTTAGCCACAGAGATTCACGTCGTTGCACCTCCTGGAGAGGCAGTGCACTGACATGATTAGTTCTGCCAAGTGCTCTAACCGAGCGGATCGAGAGATCAGGTGAGTTGGCGAACGCTCGGTCAAGCGGCACTACCTGACACGGATTCCATAAACCATCCAAACGTGCCACTTATCGACCGCGTCGACCACATCGGAATCGCCGTTCGTTCGATCGCCAGCGCAGTGCCGCTCTACCGAGACGCATTCGGTGGAACGTTGATGTATGGAGGAGATGACCGGCGCCTTGGCATTCGCTCGGTCGTCTACAAACTGCCGAACTTCAAGATAGAGATCCTCGAACCGCTCTCAGACGACTCATACCTCGCCGACTTTATTGAACGGCACGGGGAAGGTTTCCACCACATCACACTCGTCGTAGATGACGTCAGCAAGACAATTGACGACCTCACGGGTTCGGGGTTTGAGGTAGTCGATACAGATCTCTCTTCTCGAGAGTTATGGCAGGAAACGTACGTTCGTCCCAGTTCCGGGTTTGGCCTCCTAATCCAGATCGTCAAGACTCCAATCAGTTGGGACGAACAGCATCCCTCCATGACTATCGAACAGGTCTTGAACGGGGAGTGGCTGTGGTGGCAGAGTCAGACTTGGCACGAGACAATGCTCCCCGACGACTACCCCTTCTGACACCGAACCAGGATTGAAGAGTTGGCACATATAGATGTTCCCGACGGCGATGGCCTCGAGCGGCTCCGGGTGTGGGAGATGGTCCCGCATTTCGGTGTCGGAATCGATGCCATGCGCAAAGCCACATACGAGATCTCCTCTCTTTCCCCTCGAGTCAGGGAGGTAGCGCGAATGAGGATCGCGCAAATCAACGAATGTCCTATATGACTCGATACTCGAGCTGCATCGGCGATGCAGCAGGGACTCACCGAGGAGATGTACTCGCACGTCCATGAGTACAAGGACTCACGGGACTACTCGGGACAGGAGCGTCTCGCTATCGAGTTTGCGGAGCGGTTCGCCACAGAACATCGGGACCTAGACGCTGACTTCTTTGCTGAGTTACGGGACCAGTTCAGCGATGTCGAAATCGTGGAATTGGCCACCACGATCGCCTTTTGCCTAGGGATCGGTCGGGTCTACACGGTGCTCGACATAGCAAACGAGTGCCCTGTCAGCATGGAATAGTTCCAGCGTCGCTCTCCAAGAGAGAGCTACCCAGAGCCAGTGTGCTTTTCCTCCGCGAACCGATCCTGTAACCGAAACTTCTGAATCTTCGTCGCGGACATCGGCCACTCGCTAGCAGAGATGAAGCGGACGTAACGAGGAATCTTGAATTTGGCGATCTTCCCGTCGCAGTAGTCGATCACTTCTTTCTCCGTAGCTTCACAATCTGGCCGTAGTTCGACATATGCGGCTGGCACTTCGACATATTTGGCGTCAGGTACAGCGATGACCTGGGCAATGCTCACCAAAGGGTGGGTTTGCAACAGTGACTCGATTTCAACAGCAGCGACGTTCTCCCCGCCGACCTTAAGCATGTCCTTGACCCTGCCCAGGTACGAAACTCGGCCTTCTGAATCCAGTGCACCAATATCACCGGTGCAGAACCAACCGTCATCATCGAAGGACTCCACGTTCTTCGCCTCGTCCTTGTAGTAGCCCTCAAACAGGTTGTAGCCCCGGGACCAGATCGATCCTCGTTCGCCATTCCCTAGGGGCTGGCCGGTTTCAATGTCGCGAATCTCTATCTCGATTCCATCGAAGGGACGGCCAGACGTCGTAGCCCACGTCTCGGGCGGATCATCGGGTCGAGTAAAGCAAGCCACGCCACCAATCTCAGTGCACCCGTAGGCGTTCAGGTGTCGGGAATCAGGAAGCCTCCTGTGGAGTTCACGCAACCCGTCAGGAGATGAGACGTTGTTCCATGCACGGATACGGGTGAACTCCCTCGAATCCCAGTCCGGATGATCGAGGATGGCATTCGTCACGGTGGGAAACGTGGAAAACGAAAAGGTGCATGCCTCGTCGCGTAGTTGTCGGATTGCGGCGCCGGGCTCCACATGGGTGAGCGTTATGTACGTCGATCCGGCATCTATACAACCAATGAGAGGGAGGATGGCGCTCATGTGAAAGAGGGGGAGCGGATCCCAGAACCGATCTTCTGTGGTCAACTCGAAGCAGTTCCTGCAGCCCGTTACCGCTGTGCGCACCAGAGCTTCATGTGTAGTTGGACAGCCCTTGGGGTCTGCAGTAGTCCCCGAGGTATACATCATCATGGCGATATCACGGATGGCGATTCGGCTCCGCAATCGGTGGACATCCTCACGGGGGACAGTTCCAGCCGACGCTTCGAATCGTTCCCGATCGACCATCCCGACCGGAGATGAGTTGCCGAGCATCACGACGCTTTTCAACTTTGGGGCCACGTCCAACTCCAGAGCGGTTGGATCCGAAGCCACCGAAAGCCCGGGCAAGCAGGAACCGAGGATTTCGACGTAGTCGGTGTGTTGATCGACGATGTCACTTGTCAGAAGGGTGGTTAGATCTGCATTCTCGATGAGGTACGCCAACTCCCGGTTCTTGAATCGGGCGTTGATGGGCACTACCCGGGCTCCGATCAAAGCCCCCCCGAACATCACTTCAACAAAGTCGATGCAGTTGGGCATGAGGATGCCGACAGCGTCACCCCTGCCTACGCCGAGCCCGAGAAGGGACCGTCCAGCCTGGATGGCGGACTCCAGGAGGCCCTCAAACGACCGCCGGTCGTCTTGGACCACGACGGCTTCCTTTGAACCATATTTCTCGGCTGCCCGAACAAGCAGATCTCCGAAAGTGGTCGCCTCACACCAGTCCATCCCTAACCCCTCAATCTCCAACATGATTTGTTCGACGCAGAAGCCATCTCAGCGACCATTGTTCGCCGCCGAACAACCCGCACGACGGCCGAATACTAGGTGAGGACCAATCGTCCCTCCAGCTCCCGGGTAGGCAGTCCCCAAAGGATTAGCCGCCGTGTTACCAACTGCGTACAGGCCGGGAATAGGAACTCCTTTAGACAGGACCCTGCCGTCTTCGTCAGTTAGAGGACCGCCCTTGGTACCGAGACATCCCGGAAGCACCGGTAATGCATAGAAGGGAGGTGTGGCTACCCTTCCCAAACTCGGGTGTGGACTAGTCGAGTCGCCGACAAACCTGTCATACGCCGACCGACCGCGCTGGAAACGTGTGTCGACGCCACGAGATACACCTCGGTTGAACTCTAGGACCGTTTCTTCTAACTGACCTCCGGGTATGTCCAACTCGAACTCCATCTCTCCCAAGGAGGACACCGAGACGAGCCATTCAGGATCTGGGGCATCCTTCCGGATTGTGCCGATGTGATACCGCCTGCGATAGCTGGAATCGAAGATCAGCCACGCCACCGCCCCGTCTGGACGGAGTCCTGGTAGTTGTACAAGAGCCCGACCGGCATCGTTGTAGTTGAGCGACTCATTGACAAATCGCCTACCGCCGCCGTCGACCATCAGAGATCCTGGACGAGCACGCTCGGTCAGAAGAAGTCGAAAAAACTGCTCCCCGTCTATCAACTCGTCCGGAAACACGGTGGACGGGCACCACCAGGCTTCCTTCATGTTGCCCATGTCAGCACCTGCCTGAGCCGCAATGGTCAGACCATCGCCCCTAAGCCCTGGCACGCCGGTGACTCCTGGAATCTCCCGACCCAGATGCTCGACACAACGGTCCTTATCGCGCTCAAAGCCACCTGTAGCAAGAACGACCGACGACGACTCGGGAAGGTCTGAAAGTGAAGCGATCCTCCTACCCGCCTCAAAGCGAACTCCTCTTTGAACCGCCGCCGAGAAGAGTCCGGCCACCAACGCCCGACCCATCGTCAGGATGCCTTGTTCTGTCCGCCTTTCCAGTTCCTCTCTCGAGGGCATCCCGTCCAAGAGTTCTCCATACGCCACGGGTAAAGCCACATTGGGCGCAGACCTGATCTGCCGCGCTACGTCCTCCGGTACCGACCACCCACGGGGTTCGAGCGACCGGTGCCCCAGTCGACCACCAATTCGCTCGGGGAAATAGTCAGGATAGGGAAGGGATTCCCAACGCAGCGGCGTTAACTCCTCAACCCAGAGAGCAGTACTACGGGCTTCTTGGACAAACACTTTCAAGAGTCCGAAGTCAGCTTCACCACCGACCACCTTGCGGAGGTACCGCAGTGCGTCGTCGTTGCTGTCCTCCACGCCGTTTAGTTCCATCAGATGGTTATTCGGCATCCAGGCGACACCACCGGAAAGAGCAGTGGTCCCACCGAAGAAATCCGCCTGTTCGATCACATGAACTGCTGCTCCTGTCTCCGCAGCAGCGAGTGCCGCTGTAAGACCAGCTACCCCGGAGCCGAGGACCACGACTTCTTGCACGGTCGCTATCTCAGATAGTGCAGAACTAGCCGGCGTCGACCTGTCGGGCGACTTCAGACGTGTCAAACCATTGCGACAGGTTCATGATCTGTGAGTCTTCAATATCGAAGATATCAACAGCAAGGAAGGACACGGGACTCTGGCTGCTCGTCGTACCGGCGAAATCGATCTCCACGACTACACAGTTGCCATCCGATAGGACACGACTCGGGGTATCCGTATGTTGTGGGAACTTCTCGAAGACCTTGCGGAGAAAACGCATGATCTCATCATGCCCAGTGCGAGAACGCGTACCGGGTGGACGCAAGACCGCTTCAGGGTGGAAAACATCTTCTAGAACTTCATAGTCCTCATCATTGAGAGCCGAGAAGTAGCGATCAATTAGTGAGCGGTGCACAGGGTTCATCAGGATCAGGAACCTAACCTTTGGTGACTCCGAGGCTCAGGCCCCCGTCGACGGTAAGAACTTCTCCGGTGGTCCATTCAGCACACACCAGATATTCAAGCGCTTCGGCGATCTCTTCTGTGGTGCCGATGCGTCCAAGCACGTGGGCAGACGCAAGTCCTTCTACTCGGGCACGAGACTCTTCGTCGTCTTTGGCCATCCCGCCACGAACCAATATCTCGGTATGCACTCCCCCGGGACGGACGGAGTTCACTCGGATCCCTTTCCGGCCAAGCTCGGCAGCCAATACCCCGGTTAACGCCTCGATAGCACCCTTTGTTGCGGCGTAACCGGAGGCGCCTGGGAACGCCCTGCGTGTATGCACAGATGCGGCGAACACGATGCTTCCTTTGCTTGCTGCCAGAAGATCCTCGGCGCACTGGGCCAACATGATTCCTGCGACAACGTTGGAGTGGAAGAGGTCGAGAAGGCGATCTTCTTCAAGCGAACCGAGCGCCCCTGCATGCATGTTGCCAGCGAGACTCAACAGGGCATCCAAGCCTCCACCGTGTTCAACCGCAGCTTCAACCATGCGCTGACGGTCCACGGCAACCGTAACGTCCCCTACCGCCGCGTTACACCGAGTTCCAATCTGCTTGGCAGCCGCGAGAAGGGGCTCTTCTCGTCGCCCAGAGATGGTCACTAAGGCTCCTCGACTAGCGAAGTGTTCCGCCGCGCCAAGGCCGATTCCGGAACCACCTCCGGTGATTAGTACAGACATTCCTTTCAATGAACGCATCTATCCGTGTCCTTGTCCCCGACGAAAAGACACAGGGAACAGTTGAGCAGGCAGAGGGTTCTCTCCAAGTTCCTCATCATGAAGGGCCAAGTCGGAGGCGGTCACAAAGCAATCCATCTCGTTCATACTGCTCGCCATCCCTCGACAACGCCGACGGAACGATTCTCAGCGATTGGCTCCTCGAGGTGAACGGCGACATGCCTTGCGACTATCAACGTCCGAACTCACGCAACCTCATGCCATCAGGGTCAATAACGTCTCGAATGAGACCAACTTGCTCAATGGTCGGGATACGAGTTTCCGGTACGGCAGAATCTTCAATCAGCAATTCGAAACCTGTTGCTTCTTGGACTTCTTCCGCCGTCACCCCCGGGTGAACCGACTTGAGGCGCATGTGCTTCGTTTCGGGATGGAAGTCCATCACGCACAGATTGGTAATGACCAGCTCCGGCCCTCCAGTGAGTCCAAGCCGCTCACGCTCGTCACCACCTCCAAGCCATCCGGCGCATGACACAAAGTCGACTTTCTCGACAAAGGACCGCGGATTGTGGTTCGGGTTCCAAAAGAAGAGGCGCTTACCGATCGAACCCATGTCACCTAGGCCCGCCGTACCAGGCAGGCGAACCTTCGGTCGGTGATAATCGTCACCAATAACCGAATTGTTGCCATTCCCATAGCGGTCAAGCTGCGCAGCTCCTACACAGAACTTCTGCAGCCAACTCCCCTTGAGCACAATGTCCCAGAACGTCGAGTACTGCTCTAGATACATGATGGAGTCTCTCCAAAGAGGCGCCTCGAGAGTCGATGCCGGGACTCGCTCAGGCCGGGCATCAAGGCCAATCGCGCTAGCCACCCATACCAAGTCAGGTGCATGTGTGAGTCGAGCCAGCTGGAAAGCAATAACCGGAATAAATGAGGCCATTCCGTTGCAGGCCTGATCATCATTGTCCAAGGTTGCGGACAGCGACGTGATCATCAGCTCGTCAACCGTCCAGTCAATCGAAAGCTCGTCGTTCACTCTGTGATCTCCCAGCGCTTCAACTCTTCCAGTCTGTTGGCTCCACCTACCCGATCGAGATACTCATCCTGGGTTTCTGGTTCATACACGTAACGTTCCATCCACAATTTGGCGCCTTCAGGATCACGCGCAACAGCAATCCAATCGTGGTGAAAGGCGGTGTCATAGCCGTAGCGCGGATTGAACGAAGTGGGATGTGCCCCAAATGGGACTTCAACGACTGCATCCACCATGAACCCTGGAAGAAACGTTCTTTCCGGGCTATTTCGCAGAGCCTCCGTATCAACGATCTCCTCGACTGTCGCTATCACTTTGTTGGCCGCCTTCGGCATAATGCCGATGTCTGGCCAAACCGCTGTTGGCTCCATCTGAAGATTCCCGAAACGGTCAGCACGATGACAGTGGATAAGAGCCACGTCGGGGATCAGCGCCCGGCAGGCGACCACATCTGACCCGCCGAACGGATCAGAAATCATGAGCAGGTCCGGGTTGATCGCGATGAGATCTGTTCCAATCAGACCACGGGTTGGGAGGAATGGGAGGCTCCGTGCACCTGCTCCTAGTCTCGCGTTGAGGGCGGTTTCTGAGAGTTCCTGGACGACGATCCGTCCTGACTCCACCGCGCTTCTATACGCCTGGCAAAGGCCGAACTGCTCCATCGATACGGCCGCTCCTGTGAACCTGTCCATTGACCCGGCCGCGGCCATGAGGTCGATGGGGATGCCGCCGACTAGGGCTACGACTTCCAGTCCAGTGCGCCCCTGTCGGATGAGCTCACGGACAGCTGCCATCGGTGCCGACTGCGTAGCCATGTTCTGGATAGCCACAATTGCACCATCAGGGACTGTCCCTATGGCTTCCTTCAGGGACGTCAGCTTTTCTTCGGGCATTAGTCAGCCACCTTGATGATCTCCATGCCGCCATGCACCTCAATAATCTGGCCGCACACATAGTCGCTGTCGACTGAGGCAAGCCACGAACACACACCGGCCACATCCTCCGGGATCCCTACACGTCCGATGGGTACCGTCGTCTCGACAGATTGAATCACTTCGATAGGAAGGCCGAAATCACCATCTTCCTCCTGGACTGAAGTCATTCGGGTCCCGGAGATATAACCCGGGGCAATTGCATTTACGTTTATCCCGTAGGGCGCCCATTCGCGCGACAGGGCCCGGGTCAACCCATTGACTCCTGCTTTCGCTGCTGAATAGTTGACGTTCGCAGCAGTTCCATAAATTCCGTTGATCGACGACAGATTTACGACCTTCCTATTGGGCGAGTCAGCGATGTCATCCGCGTCCCGCAAGAGACTGAATGCCGACCGGCACATATTGAAGGTTCCCGTGAGCGCAACGTCGATGACAAACTCCCAAGCTTCGTCGGTCATACGGTGGGCCATTGCTGGCCTAGTCACACCAGCGTTGTTGACCAGTACGTCCAAACGACCGAACTCCTCCCTGACTACCTCAACAATGTGATCCGCGCTCTCTCGGATCGCTACCGATCCGACTGCGGGCACTGCCACAAAGCCCATGTCGAGCAGTTCTTCCACGGTCTGGCATGCGCTCGCTTCATCTAGATCATTGACAACCAACGACAGGCCGTCCGCTGCCAATCGACGCGCAACAGCACTACCTATGCCACGCCCGGCGCCCGTAACCAGAGCAACTCTCTTACTAGACATGCTGCATGCCAGATACGTCCGACGACCGGGACAAGGCAAACACTCAGAAGCTCCTCGGCAGCCCGAAGGTTTCCGCAATGCTATTTCGTGCCATCTCATTGGTAATAGGCCCAATTCGATACAGGCGAGCATCCCGCCAATACCTCTGTGGCTGGGTCTCGAGTGAATAGCCGAGACCACCAAGCGCCTGCATCGCAATGTCCGCACACTTTCCTGCGTATTCGGAAGCGGTCACCTTCGCCATATTCGCTTCCCGACCACAGTCACTCCCCTGGTCGCTCTTCCACGCAGCGTAATAGGTGAGGAGTTCTGCCTGTGTCTGCATCATCGCCATATCAGCGACGTACTGGTGCCATACCTGAAAGCTTCCAATGGTCTTGCCAAAGGCCGTGCGATTCGTTAACTGATCGAGGATCTCCTCGATCGTGCCATCGATGATCCCAGTACAAAGCGCTGCAACCATGATGCGTTCATTGTTGAGGGTCTCGAGCATCTGGTAGAAGCCCATCCCCGGCTCACCAACAACGAACTCATCCGGTACGAAGACATCATCCAGGAATACGTCACAAGAGCCGACCGATCGCATCCCAATCTTTGGGATCTGGCGAGCCTCCAAGCCTTCGGCCGGATTCGGCACCAGAAACAGGGTGACGCCTTTCGCCGGCTTGTCTTCTATCTCCTCAGTCCTCGCCATCATGAAGAGGTAGTCCGAGACGTGTGCTGCCGTGCACCAGGTCTTCTGTCCCGTTAGCCGCCATCCTCCGTCCACCTTCACTGCCTTTGTCCGCATTGCGCCCATCAGATCCGTTCCGCCAGAAGGCTCGGTTACGGATATCGCAACCCTTGTCTTCCCGGCAGCCATATCGGGAATCAACTTTTCCCTGACCTCATCACGGGCAAACTTGTTGATCGACTTTGCACAAAAGGCGTTGATCCCGTAGATCCAGGTCAGGCCGGCGAGAGATCTGGCCATCTCACGGGTCAAGATCATCTGCGTAATGACGTCGCCACCTTGGCCACCGAGTTCCTCCGGCAGGCCGATCGCGTGGAAACCCGCTTTAGACATCTTGTCCCACAACTCGAACGGGTAGTCAAACTCCTGTCCCTCGTATTCCAACGATTGAGATTTTGGACACTCACGTTCGACCCAACTGCGGACCGTGTCACGAAACATTTCTTGTTCAGTGGTAAGAGAGAATTCCATTTTTCCTTCTCTTCAAGAAGCGGGTGAATTGAGACTTCCAACTTCGCTCAGTAACGCCAGCCGTCCCCAAATGTGGATAGTCGACGACCTAGGTAATGCTCTACGCACGAGAGAGCCGCCCGCGCAGCACGATCTGTTCCGATCCCTCGACTCTTGAAGGTCTCACTCGCGAAATAAAGCCCATCAACAGTCGGTACCCGCCAGTCGGGTCGGAACGTGCCAACCAGCATCGGCTTCTGCACCACACCAAATGCTGGATCGAAAACGAGTCCCCGTCGCTTCCAGACACCGTCCTTCAAACCTGGGTACATCTCGTAGATCCCAGCTTCAAAACGATCAAACATTCCTCGTACGTACTCGGTATCTCGACCCTTTTCTCCCGGTATAACCCCGCCCATGCAATGAAGGTGGATGCCCTCCGGAAAGGAATCTGGATCCATGGCTGCCTGGTCGTACATGTAGCCCGGCGTGGGACTGTGTGGTGTCGCAGTCCAAGTAGCCAACTCCTTGGGGTCCCACATCGTTACGGGCTCTTCGGTGGCGATATAGAGGTTGAGCCAAGCCACCCTCCAGCGATCCTGGCTTAGGTACCGAATCTGCTGGGAGTACCAATCCGGCAGGGCCGATTCGGGTACAACTTTGAGAACGTCCCAGACGGGCAGCGTCGAGATCACTGATTCGGTCTCGATCACCTCAGCATCGTCATAGCCATTCGGCACATTTGCCTCATGTGGGATAGTGACCCCAAGGATCTTGCCGTCTTCGATCAGGACACGCCCAGCAGGCGTGTTGAGTCGAACGCTTCCGCCGCGCTCAGTAATCGCGTCGGACAGATCTTGCCAGAGGCCGTCCCACCCCTGCCCTGGCCAGCACGAATACGCGGCCATGCGGGCTTCTTCGTAGTGCATCTTTCGCACCCACAGGTTGTCGCTCGCTGAATGGTCCCACCAATTGTCCGTCAGGCATTCGAGGACTGAGATGTATTCGTAGAGGTCAATGACTCCCTGGTCAGTCGTGTGCTGGACTAGCCACTGGCGGAGAGGGCGGTCATCCCATTCTTCAAGTTCGTCCCAGGTCGTCTCAGTAAGCGCCTTGATGACCTTCTTGACCTCTGTCTTGTTCGGCATTCGGTCTCGTATAGAGCCCCAGGTCCTTGTCTCGTTGTCCCAGACTGGCATCTCTTTCGATACCTCACCGTGGATAAGGCGTTTGCCGACATGTTCAAAGACCTTGGTTATGCCGGAACCTGAGTCTTCGATCAAGTGACCGCCGAGATTGACCGTGAACCCCTCGTCCTCGACTGCCAAAGCCCGTCCACCAAGGTGTGGGGAACGTTCTAAGACCTGAACGGACTTACCCTCTGCGGCCAGCAGCGCCCCGGCTGTTAGGCCGGCCGCCCCCGCTCCAATCACTACGACATCACACTTACTCATCCGTCAACATCCGTCTGAATAGTACGTCCGAGGACGAAAAGCCCCCTCCGACCAGCAACATAGCCTGCACTGTTGTCCCCGCCAGATAACCAACCAAACGGTCGGTTGTCTCGGAACATTATGCTCCATCCGCTCTGGTTCGCAAGTGGCTGCTTTGTGTGCTCTCCACTCAATCAGGCATCAGCTCTAGAGCTTTAGCGGTTGATCGCATGGTCTCAAGAGCCGGCGTAGGACCCGAATGACCGGGGCCTACGACGAAAACAATCGGTAGGTCCACCCCTGCATCTACGTATTTACCTACTCGGTCCGAGACCACGCCCGGCGGCCCAACAGCACACATCGAATCCAAAACATCATCACCCGTGCGCTCGAGCGCCTTCTCACGGTCACCAGCCTCCCATGCCGCCGCCGCCTCACCAAGGGTCGGAAACGCCTGGAGGAAAGCAGATCGATGTGTAGGAACCATCGCGTACGCAAGGACTGACCGTCGACAACGTTCTCGAACCAGCGACACGTCCTCTGCTTCGCCCTCAAAGCCCCAGAATGAGAGCACCACCTCGATATCAGATGGATCTCTACCTACCTCGGCTGCACCTGAGCGAACAATTTCAAGCTTCTGCTGAACCTCGGACGGAGGACACCAAGTCAAAAATACGCCATCCGCTATGGCCCCAGCCAAATGGAGCATCCGGTCATTGATCGCAGCCAGCCAGATTGGGAGATCAGCCTTCGGGTCTATAGCTAGCCGGAAGTTCCTCGTCCGAAGCGTCTCGGTCTCCAGGGAGGTCTTCTCACCGCTAATTGCACGACGAAATATCTCGACGAAGTCTCTGGTAGTTGTCAGGGGCTTGGTGAACTCTCGCCCATGCCACTCATCGACAATGATCGGACTCGAGGCGCCCAACCCGACGGAGATCCGCCCTGGTGCCATCGATGAAAGAGTCGCGAATCCCATAGCTGCCAGGATCGGAGATCTAGTACTAGTGGGGATTATCCCGGACGCCAGACGGACGCGATCAGTTCGAGCAGCCATCATCCCAAGCGTCGCCATGACCTCAGCCCCAGCTACTTCGCCACAGACCACCGTGTCATAGCCAAGTTCCTCGGCTTCTACCGCGATCTGCACAAAGTCATTGGCTGAGAGCCCATCTTCGACGGGCATAGTGACGCCTACTCTCACCGTCGAAGCCCTCGTCAAGCCAAATCTGAGAAGCGGAAAGGCAAATTGGTCACTTTAGGGTCGAGGCGTCGCATGCTTCGATTAATCGGCCACAAATCGATCTTCTAGTTCGCCGAGTAGTTCAGAGTTCTCCGCGTTCCCCGGATGAGGCAGCCAGTTCTCGCCGCCAGCGAGATAGCGAGTAGCCAACTCGATCAGCGGGCCATGGGCCTTCTCAGGGGAAATGAAGTTCCACTTCAACCAGGGCTGCGTGTTTGGATTCGACGGCTCATCAAGGACCAGCGGAATATCAGCATCACGACAGTCATCGATCATCTTGTCGAAATTGTCGGAGCAGAACGCTATGTGGTGAACGTACTCACCCTTCTTGGCAAGGACCTTGTCCGGCCAGTGTCCAGGCTCAGCGGGAGACCAGAGTTGGATGGATACGCCAGTTGGATCAGGGTTCTGGAAGGTAACCCACTTCATAGGCGTGCCGTCGACATCGTCCTGGCCTTCTCCGCGCGTGACAGACAAGGTGTGCTCCGGAGATAGGACTTCAAGAATGTGCTCCCAGTCCGCGTGAGCCTTGTCCAGGTCAGACACCAGCAATGAAATGTGATCGATGTGAATTCCCATGGCTCTCTGTCTCTACTCCTTACCGATTTCGAATGTTCGACTCGTCTAGACCAACTCAAGGATCGTGGCGTTCGAAAGTCCACCACCCTCGCACATGGTCTGCAGGCCATACCTAGTTCCCGTCCGACTCATCTCATGGACGAGAGTGGTCATCAGGCGTGCGCCACTCGCACCAAGTGGATGGCCTAGAGCGATCGCCCCGCCATTGACGTTCACGAGATCTGGGTCCACTCCGATCTCTTTCTGCCAGGCCAATACGACGGAAGCAAAAGCCTCATTGCATTCGAAGAGACCAATCTCATCGAGTTCAAGGCCGGACCGTGCCATGGCCTTTCTGGTAGCAGGCATCGGCCCAGTCAATATGAGAACCGGATCGCTTCCGGTGACTACTGCGGTATGAACTCGAGCCATCGGGTCTAGCCCATACCGTTCAACCGCGGCCTGTGAGGCTAGGAGAATCGCAGCTGATCCATCCGTTAATTGGCTGGACATCGCTGCCGTAAGGGGGCCGAATTCACTGAACGGCCTCAGGGTCTCCATCTTTTCAATAGTGGTTTCGCGAATCCCTTCATCTCGCAGGACACCATTGACCTCCAGAAACTGCGAATCGAAACGTCCTTCAGACCAGGCGGTCGCAGCCGACTGATGGCTCTTCAGAGCCAGCTGATTCATCTGCGCAGGGCTTATATCCCACTGTTCCGCTATGAGATTTCCGCCCCGGAACTGGTGAATGACCTGATCGCTGAACCGTCCTGTCCACCGTTCGGCATCGAATGGATAACCCATACCAAGATCCGGGCCTACGTCTGCCTGACTATTCAATGTGATCAGGCTCATGGTCTCCACGCCGCCAGCGACGACTAGGTCCATATCCCCAGACCGGATCGCCTGAGAGGCGAAGTGCACTGCCTGCTGGGAGGAGCCGCACTGCCGATCGAGCGTTACTGCGGGAACACCATCATCGAATCCTGCCGCTAACCAGCAATTCCTGCCAACGTTGAATGCCTGCGCACCAATCTGGCCGACGCAGCCCCAGATGACGTCATCGACATCCGCCGGATCGACGGCTACACGGTCCATCAGGCCGCGCAGCACTTCTGCTCCGAGATCAACAGGATGGAGCTCGCTCAAACCGCCTCGGAAGCGACCCATGGGCGAACGAACAGCATCAACGATAAACGCCTCAGACACTCTGGATCCTCCGCTTCAATCCTCCATCGCCTCAAGACGATGGATTTAGACTTCTGTAGAACATACGACCATACAACTGCGAATCAAACGGTTGTTTGAATAGGTGGTTCAGCAGTCTGTTAGCCCGGACTAGATCGAGTAACCACCGTCGACATCGATTACCTGACCAGTGACATACGAAGCGCCGGGGGAAACGAGGAAGGAGACGACTTCCGCGATCTCGGCGGCCTTTCCTAGCCGCCTCATCGGTAGGGCAGCCTCTGTCTCCCGCATCGCCTCGGTCGCCACGGCACCCGAGTCAACCAGCTGCCGGGCCATTCCGTCGGCCAAAAGCCCCACACCGACCGCATTGGCCCGCAAGCCGTACCTCCCCTCCTCGGCCGCAACACTGCGGATCAGCGTTTCGATTGCCGCTTTCGGAGAGGCCGACAAGACGTCCCTCCGGACGTTCCGACGCACAGCGACCGAAGTGACCGCCACCACGGAACCTGCGGTTTCTCTTAGGTGGGGAATCGCATAGGAAATGGAGGCAAAGCACCCGACCGTCTCAGACACCAGATGCGTCCTGAACTTGTCAGGACCCACGGTGCTGAACCACATCTGGTCAGGCAACAAGCCGGCCGCATAGATCAGCGTGTCCAGAGAACCGAACTTGTCAACGGTCTCCTGAACCGCCCTCGCCAACGACTCCGGCTCATCCAGGTCAACCTCTACCACCAGGCTTCGATTACCCAGACCCTCGACATCTGCCGCCACGTTCCTTGCCGACTCGGCACTGGAGCGCGCCGTGATAGCCACATCCATGCCGCGTGCTGCAATGGCTCGACAGATCTCCGCCCCGATTGCACCACTACCTCCAACTACCAGAGCAGAGCCAGTCATACCGGCATCAGCCTTCCGTTCCTCAATCTGGTCGAGTCGGACCCACCCGACCCAGACCTACGTTTAGACACTTCTATGATTCTGATCGTTCAAATTTATACCAAAAATGCAAGGAGCGTAAGGGTGTCTCCATTTGCGTAACTATTCTTCGTGATTTCTACGATAATTCTTTCCGAATACCTTCAAGGAGGGCTGTACGACCGCCCTTTATCGACAGATACTCTTCGCTCACGACTCCCAATACCACTTGTTCACCAAACTGACTTCCAATATGTTCAGGACCCCATGAACCTTTATCTTGGTACCAAAACGACATTGAATTTAACATGCCCACAATGCCGGCAGTAGCCATTCTTGGATTCAGACTCTGATCTACTTCACCAATTTGTTGTCCTTCTTCAAGAATACTTCGGAGGAAAAGCGAATAAGCGTGCCCAGTACCACGAATGACCTCTTTACGGCTTTCAGATAGGGATCTGAACTCCTTGAAAAACACCGAATGCTTCACTCGATCATCGTGGAACACCTTGACGTGTGTCCTCACCAGGGCATAGGACTTCGCCAATGGCCCTACATCAAGATCAGATACCGTCGCGATGGCCCGCAGAGCACCCTCGTGGGACTCCTCAATGATCCGGAACAGTAGATCTTCTTTACTATTTATGTAGTAATAGATTGACCCCTTTAAAAGTCCCACTTCATTTGCGATATCCTGTGTTGAGGTCGCGCTATAGCCTTTTGCATCGAACATCCGGGCAGCCGCTTCGATAATTAGCTCCAGCCGATTGTTTGTAGTGCTCTCAACATGTTCGGTCTTACGATTACGCTCTGACATCGATCCTTCTACTTATTTTGATGAAGCGACCTTATTGAATGATCTAGTCGCAACTCGAACTTAGACAATCAGCATCTTTCATATCGATCACGTTTGTGTATGTCCTCATACAGTTCCTTGACGCTCGCAAATCACTCTTGATGAGATGCACTAACAACTTGTACCGGATGTAACATATGAAGCCTTGGAGTCCGAACCTAGTCGGAGGCGGTTGAACATTCCCAATCTGCTCCGTGCAAATGGAGTGACGCTCGCAACTTCTGGTGCGTGGCTCTAAATCACCATCTCGAGGCGCTGCTCTCGGACGACTACCTGATGGTGACTAAACCGAATAGCAAGGCCCCGAGATGGGCGTCAAGAAACTTGACCGGTGGGCCGTTGTCCGATTCAAGGTCAACGTCTCCAAGGCCCACAGGGCACCTGATACCTGATGACAATCGGCACGTAGCGCTGGTCTACCTACAGCCAGGAAGAGGGAACGATGGACATCCAACTGGGAGCTCCAGGCCAGATCATCCCACCCGTAGATCGGGGCATCTCCCTTGGCATCAAGATGGAAAAGCTCGGCTATGACGCTCTGTGGTGGCCGGATCACCTCATGGGCTGGCATCCAGACACCATGTGGAACGAGGAATTCACGCCACTAGCCAAACACCAGCCCTCCAGCCACGTGCACGTGGACCCATTCGCAATGATGGCAGCGATCGGTGCTCAGACAGAGCGAATTCGCGTCGGGACATGTGTAACCGACCTGCTTCGAAGGCACCCGGCTTCGATCGCCCAGACGATGCTCACCCTTGACCACATGACCAAAGGGCGGGCAATCCTGGGACTTGGTTCTGGAGAACAGCTCAACATTGAGCCCTATGGCATCGAGTGGGCCAAGCCGGTAGCCAAACTCGCTGAGGGTCTAGAGGTCATTCGGCTCTTGATGAACGCTGGAAACGAAAAGGTTGACTTCGAAGGCAAACATTTTCGACTCCAAGACGCAGTGATGGGCCTCGACCCCTATGGCGATCGCCATCCCGAGATCTGGCTAGCAGCCCATGGACCTCGGATGCTCTCACTAACCGGCCAATACGCCGACGGTTGGCTCCCAACGAAGATGTCGCCCGAGGCATACCGCGACTCCCTTGTGCGAATCCACGCTGGCGCTGAGGAGGTAGGGCGGAATCTGGACCATTTCGTTCCTGGGATGCTCGGGTACTTGCTGGTCGGCCCCGACGAAGAATCCGTCAACCGACTTCTCGCCTCGGAGATGATCCGAATGCTTTGCATCCTCATGCCCAACTGGGTATTCGAGAGTCTTGGTGTCCCCCCACCCCTCGGGGGAGACGCGGGGTTCCATGACTTCATCCCGAGCCGCATCCCCCGCCACGAAGTCGACCGGATCATCGAAGCGATCCCACCAAAGGTTTCCGCTCACTACGCGTTCGCTGGAACAGTCGAGCAACTCGTCGAGGAAATCGCCAGCTACCACGACGCCGGCCTGCGCCACTTAGTGATGTGGAACATCACCGGCCTGGGTGATCCAGATCTTGCACGCTTCAGCTTTGAGGCAATGAATGAACTGCAGGCCGAACTGAAGGCACTCTGAACGCCTGCAGGCAGCTATTCAGGTCGCGCTAAACGAAATTCACGTTTCCTTCGGCAGCGGGCCTGTGCCGCCAGATCTTGGACTATGGCAGCCGCACCACGAACTTGGGGGCAACACTCCTGACGGGAGACTCGTCAGACTCCTCTACCTGTTCCAACCCAGTGGGGATCACGCAACACCCGTTTGAGGATCTTTCCGGTTGGCGCCTTTGGCAACTCATCGATGAACTCCACCAACCGTGGCTTCTGGTATGAGGCGAGACCGGCCCGGGCTGTTGCAATGATCCCTTCTTCCGTGGCGACTGCACCGGGCTTCAGCACGACATAGGCCTTAACCGA
>Ga0206679_10000896_pt1 | contig 24966 bp, 24 predicted proteins | sample M110012015metaG_FD_155464 | JGI IMG/M metagenome (GOLD analysis project Ga0206679, IMG submission 155464) | Ammonia-oxidizing marine archaeal communities from Monterey Bay, California, United States - M1 100m 12015 | ecosystem: Environmental > Aquatic > Marine > Intertidal zone | place: USA... | reverse complement strand
TCCATTTTCACAAAGATGTGGTTAGTATTAGAATCAGGTACTTCATAGCCTCTGCTGCGGAAGAAGCCAATGACCTCATCGCGAATTTCAGCATTTTCTTGGGCTTCCCAAGCGATATGTTCTTTGTCTTCAAGGGCCGTAAGCGCTGCAACTGCTGCAAGCATATTCACATCACCCATACCCCAAGCATTACGAATTTTTTCAAGGGTTTGTTCTTGCCCAAGCGCGTACCCGACTCTTAAACCTGCCATGCCATGCGCTTTCGAAAATGAGCGAGTTATAAATACTTTTTCAAATTCCATGGCCAGAGGAACTGCAGTTTCGATCGCGCCAGGTCGGCAATAATTGATGTATGCCTCGTCAATGTGAACATAGGTTTCTGGGTTTTCACGCATGACCCGGCGGACGAAACGCTCGACTGCTTGTGGCCCGTGAACCGTTCCCGTGGGGTTATTTGGGTTACATAAGTAAAGTAAGCCAGCACCTGAAGCATTCGCGGCTAGAGTATCAAGATCCACTCCGAGCCCACTATCCAATGACAGCTCAATTGCCCGCGCATCTATCTCGCGCGCAGTACTTAAACTGGTAGAATAAGTTGGCATCGGTGTAACGAACGCTTTCTCAGCATCGCAAAATGCTCTTACTGATCCCTGCAGTAAAGGTGTTGATCCCGTTGCAAGCTCCACATTAGCTGTACTGAGGCTATAGTAATTTGCAATTCCTTCTCTTAACTCATTTACATGATCAGGAGAATAACCTCGACCTACTCGCCTGGTAGTATGAGTACGAATTGCCTCCATGGTATTGGGCCCAGGCCCGCGAGCACTTTCGTTTTGATTGAGCTGAATTATGCCATTGTCATATTCTCCCGCAGCATGCTGAGCACGGGTTTGCGCATTGGCTTTTTGACTAAAAACAGTTGTTCCAGAAACGGCTCCAACAGCAGCTCCTAGCGCTATGGTTCCAAATCCACGTCGGGTAGTTTTCATGAGGTCCTCCCGCAGCCTGACAAGGGCTATCTTTTAATTAGGTGTTGCTCGATTAATTGCTGATATTCAAAGCAACGCGTGTTTAATCTGCCTGCATCATAGCGCTTGCTTAACACTGAATTCAATAAAATGAGTCGGGAAGGGGTTATTTCCATAAATCCGGCGACCCATGGGTGCAAATATTTCAAGATTATCTGATCTGCTCGGTCGGATTTCAGGCATTTGGGAAGCTTGGGCAAAAACGCGTAATCTGGAGGCGCCATTCTTGCTGAGGGCCACAGTATGTAGGTCTTAGACTTTAAGCGAGTTTATTAGGCACTTTACTGAGGTTCTATAACAGGAAAAGCATTTTCTAATGCCTTTTTCACCGCTCCACGGGCACCCTCCGCAATAAAAGTCCCATGGCCCGAAAGCAATTTATCAAAATCCAATTCCAGCAAGCGCTTAAATTCACTTTCCAAACTGCTACCCTCTGGCGTCATTAATTTCAACCAATAGGGTCCGATTATTGTGGTTTTTGGAAACCCAATTCGAGGCATTAAGATCTTCGCTAACCAATTGTTATAACTGTAGTCACCATAGTGCTGGATTGCATCACAGGTAAATAAGATTCCCCTATCGCGCTTTAGCAATAGAGCACATTCAGGTTCCTCTGTACCGCGAAACTCAAAAAATTCAGAGTCTTGAAAAGGTGTTAACCCACCAATTCCAATTTCTATATCGATAGGGGGTTCTATATAAGTTTTTCCACCAGACTGACTCCAAAACTGTGCTTCAAATTTTTTCATGTAGTAGAGATCATCCACTCCATGAAAGGCTCCCAGTCTAATGATATTTTTTACTTTGCCCATAGAAGTGAGCTTTGCTTCAGTTTTGACGTTAAGTTTAATGGGGTTAATTAGAGAAAGTTCAGTTCCTTCCCTGATGATTGCCATGTTCCGAGTAATTCGCATTAAGCGATTCATCTTTATACTTCCCCTCACCATAAAGGCGTCGGTTCCAATTTCCTCTATATCACTATGGGGATAAATCATATTCTTGAATTCCTTCTCAAGCGGTCGCTTGTTCTTTTAACTTCAATTCTTTAGTACTTATTTCTCGCATCTTGTACTTCTGAACTTTCCCGGTGACGGTCATTGGGAAATCATCACCAAAACGAATATAACGTGGCACTTTATAATGAGCAATTTTCCCTTTGCAGAACTCTTTAACTTCATCTTCACTCATTTGACAGCCATCAGTTAGTTCAACCCAGGCGATAATCTCCTCTCCGTATTTGGGGTCTGGCACGCCGGTAACTTGCACGGCTGCGATATTGACATGTGTCATGAGATATTCTTCGATTTCTCGTGGATAAACATTCTCGCCACCGCGCACAATCATATCTTTAATTCTACCGACGATATTGACATAACCATCTTTATCCATGATAGCGGTATCGCCAGTATGCATCCATCCATAGCTGTCTATTGCCATTGCAGTAGCTTCCGGATTTTTCCAATAGCCCAACATAACTGAGTAGCCCCGAGTACAAAGTTCTCCCATCTCGCCAACCGCACATATACTGCCAGATTCTGGATTGATAATTTTTACTTCTACATGAGGATGCACGCGACCAACAGTGCTGACCTGTTTATCAAATGGGGAATCGACATGGGTTTGAAAACTTACCGGACTGGTTTCTGTCATCCCATAGGCAATTTCGACTTCTGTCATATGCATAAGATCATTGACCTGTTTCATTGTTTCGATTGGACAGGGTGCGCCAGCCATGATGCCGGTACGCAGACTCGATAACTCGAATTCAGAAAAATTAGGCAAGGCTAGCTCCGCAATAAACATAGTTGGTACTCCGTAAAGTGCGGTGGCCTTTTCGGCCTGTACTGCTTGTAACGCTGCCTCTGGATCAAAGCCTTCACTCGGATAAATTGCACAGGCGCCATGGGTTAAACAACCAAGATTACCCATCACCATGCCGAAACAATGATAAAGCGGGACCGGAATGACCAAGCGATCGGCTTCAGTGAAGTTCATGGTTGCCGCAACGAAGTAACCATTATTCAGAATATTATGATGACTTAGGGTCGCACCTTTTGGAAAGCCGGTAGTACCACTTGTGTATTGAATGTTTATTGCGTCGTCCATATCCTGACCGGACTGACGTGTGTGCAACTGTTCATCACTCGAATTTTTTGCTAAATCTAAAAATTCATCCCAGTTATAAATGCCAGAAACCGCTGAGGATGTCATTGAAACTATAGTTTTCAGATTCGGAAATTTTACCGAGTTCAATTTGCCAGGTCCTATCATATTCAGATTCGGACAAAGCTCTACGACAATTGCTTCGTAATCAGATGTCTTAAATTGATTTTGGAATACCAATCCTTTGCAGCCTGACTGCTCTAAAACATAAGCCAATTCATGAGTGCGGTAAGCGGGATTTATGGTAACTAAAACGACTCCCACTTTTGCAGTCGCATATTGAGTCACTAGCCATTCGATATTATTTGGCGACCAAACTCCTACGCGATCACCTTTTTCGAAACCTGCGGCAATAAAAGCTTTTGCCAATTCATTAACGCGCTCTGCCAATTGCGAATAGTTAAGCCGAGTATTCTGATGAATTGAAACAACCGCCTCTCTTTGAGCAAACTGGTCAACGATTTGATCGAAAAGCTGAGAGATTGGTACGCCAAGCAATGGTTTATCAGAGACGCCACTAGCATAGCTAACAGTTAAGGACATCGGTATTTCCTTGTTGTCGGGTTTTATGATTTTGTTTTTTCTTGCCTTAAACGCCTAACTTAAAAGATAAGCGAGCCCAGGGAAACTGCTGTCCGTGCATCTCAGACTTTTTCTCTCGGCGGGGTTATTAATTAATTATTTACGTTACCGTAAACGTAAGATAACCTCAAACCTGAGGTTCAAGAATAAAAGAAAACCACTTATGCGAAGTGAATACAGTATCTCCGAGTTGGCGCGGGAGTTTGGCATAACCCCTCGCGCAATCCGCTTCTATGAAGAGAAAGGGTTACTATCGCCTCAGCGCAACGGCAGCGCCAGAATTTTCAATGCTGCCGATCGGGTGCGGCTAGTTTTAATCCTAAGGGGTAAGCGCATTGGTTTTTCTTTGGAAGAAAGCCGCGACATTATTGATATGTATGAACCAGAAACTGCTAACACCCACCAGCTGGAAAGCCTGCTAAATAAGCTTCATGAGAAGCGCTTGCTTCTAGAACGGCAGAAAAGAGAAATCAACGTGATGATTAGTGACTTAAAAAAACGGAAAACACTTGTCGCAAGGCATTAAAGATCTCAGAGAACAAATGAATCCGCTGTCTGCTCGTAAGAAGACGGAGCAAAAATGAATACCAACGAATTTCCAGCCGGTCGATCTCTTCGGGATGCCAAGCTTTACGAGATTGGAGCAGGAACGTCTGAGATATGCCGCATCCTTGTGGGGCTAGAACTGTTTAAGGAATCCGCCTAACAAGCGGGCACTATTTGGAGTTATCGATGGCTGTTATCCAAACCAAAATTCAAGTTGAAAGCAGCGCCTTCACAGAGAACCAAGCATCCATGCTGGCACAGATCGATGATTTGCGGGTCACCTTGGCGAAGATCGAACTTGGCGGTCCAGAGGCTGCTAGAGAAAGACATGCCGTTAGAGGGAAATTGCTCCCACGTGATCGAGTATTAAGGTTGATAGATAAAGAAACTGAATTTCTGGAATTTTCACAACTCGCTGCTTATAACGTTTACGGAGAAGACGTTCCAGCATCCGGAATAATTACCGGCATTGGCAGAGTAAATGGCGTGGATTGTATAATCATTGTAAACGATGCCACGGTAAAAGGAGGAACCTATTATCCTATTACTGTGAAAAAGCACTTACGCGCTCAAGATATAGCCACTCAGAATAATCTCCCCTGTATTTATCTTGTTGATTCTGGTGGTGCTAACTTGCCTCGACAGGATCAAGTATTTCCAGACAAAGACCATTTTGGTCGAATCTTTTTCAATCAAGCAAACATGTCAGCTAAAGGCATTCCCCAGATAGCAGTTGTTATGGGATCTTGTACAGCCGGTGGTGCGTATGTACCAGCAATGTCAGATGAATGTGTCATGGTTCGAAATCAGGCTACTGTATTCCTGGCAGGCCCACCGTTAGTGAAAGCTGCCACTGGCGAAGTCGTTGGAGCTGAAGAGCTAGGTGGCGCAGATGTCCATTGCAGAAAATCGGGAGTTTCTGACTACTATGCCGAGAATGATGAGCACGCTTTGGAGATTGCACGCAAGATTGTTGGTCACTTAAATCACAGAAAAATCTTTGTCAGCAGCAATGATAATGCAGCACCTGCTTACGATATTGAAGAACTTAATGGCGTAGTGCCTGCAAACCCTGCTATAGCGTATGACGCAAGAGAAATCATTGCCCGTATCGTTGATGGCTCTCACTTCGATGAATTTAAGGCTCTTTATGGAAAAACCCTGGTGTGTGGTTTCGCCCACATCGATGGCTACCCTATCGGCATTATTGCTAACAACGGTATTCTATTTAGTGAGTCCGCCACCAAAGGGGCACACTTTATCGAACTGTGTTCCCAAAGAAAGATCCCACTTTTATTCTTACAAAACATAGTTGGGTTTATGGTAGGGAAAGCATTTGAAGCGGGCGGCATTGCCAAACATGGCGCTAAAATGGTGATGGCTGTAGCCTGTTCCAAAGTGCCAAAATTTACTGTGATCGTAGGTGGTTCATTTGGTGCCGGCAATTACGGCATGTGTGGTCGTGCCTATGATCCGCGGTTTATGTTTATGTGGCCCAATGCGAGGATTTCTGTCATGGGTGGCGAACAAGCTGCTGGAGTTCTCTCGACTCTCAAGAAAGATCAAATGGAGAAGAAAAACCAGCCGTGGACCGATGAACAAGATAAAGAGTTCCGTGAGCCCATCTTAGACACCTATCAGAAACAGGGTCATCCTTATTATGCCTCTGCACGCCTCTGGGATGATGGTGTGATAGAGCCCACACAAACACGCAATGTAATTGCACGCTGCATGGAAATTGCTCGAAACACACCCATTGAAGAAACTAAGTTTGGCGTATTCAGAATGTAAATCAACTCGGCTGCCGTAGTTGCGGTGACAAAAATTAAAACAACTGCTTAATGACTTACAGTGATATTTGACTGCGCAACTAAGGAAGAGACAATGTCACCATTCGTGCATCCGAACCGCCGCCACAACTAATAGCAATGTATTGTTTGCCATCAACCATGTAAGTCATAGGGGCACCTTGAGGAATCGCGGGTAAAGGAATGTCGGCAATGGTTTCGCCGGTAGCTTTATCCATCGCTCTTAACACCGGTATACCGTCGGTAATCGCTTGAAACAACAAAGTTTTAGTTACCATTAAAGGAGCGACTGTTGGCACACCTACGGGTCCTGGATCTGCAATGCCCATCTCGATAATTTGTTGACGAATTCCTTCTGCATTCGGTCGCACCCATTCGTACTCACCTGAATTTAGGTTTACTGCGCTAACCCTGCCATAGGGAGGCTTTGTGATGGGTAGACCTTGCGGTCCATTAATATTTCGAATGCCGTCACGACGATAGGCAAATTCTGTTTGCGCTGGATCGTTTTCTACTAATTGAATAACAATTGGGCTGGTTACTGACGGAATGTAATACATGGAAGTCTCGGGATCGAAGGCTGCGCCACTCCACTCTGCACCACCAGTCCAGCCTGGGAGCGTAATGGTTCCTTTCAGCGAAGGAGGTGTATATAAACCACCGTAGTCAAATTGACTAATTATCTCCAAAGCCTCTTGCCTTAACTCTGGCGTAAAATCGATTAAAGTATTTTGAGAAATTCCTTGCTGGTCAAAAGCGGCTGGTTTAGTTGGAAATGGTTGTGTTGGTGATGCTCTCTCGCCCGGCACGGTGCTGGCGGGAACTGGGCGCTCTTCCATAGGCCACACTGGCTCACCAGTTAGTCGATCGAAAACATAAATAAAGGCCTGCTTAGTCACCATCGCAACAGCCTTGATATCGCGCCCATCTACTGTGATATCAACCAGCGTTGGGGCGGCGGGAGGATCGTAATCCCATAGCTCATGATGAACAATTTGATAATGCCAAACACGCTCCCCAGTTTCAGCATTCAAGGCAACGAGACTGGTGCCGAATAAATTGTCGCCCAAGCGTTGTCCGCCATAAAAATCGTTCCCAGGGTTTCCAACGGGAAGATAGACATAACCCAATTCTGGGTCTGCAGACAACATAGTCCAAATATTAGTGGCACCTGTCACTTTCCATGAATCATCCATCCATGTGTCATTACCGTATTCGCCTTGTTGTGGAATCGTATGAAATATCCATTTCTGTTCTCCGGTGATTAGATCAAAACCACGGACATGACCCGGAGGGAGGTCGGTAAGCTTTTCTGGCAACATGTCGAACATGGGTTGGTCATAAACAACAGAACCGATTATTACCGTGTCCCCAATAATAGGTACGGCAGCAGAATGGGCAATCATCGAGCGGTTAACTTCTCGACCAAGGCCGAGAGTCAAATCAGTTTTTCCATTTGTACCAAAACTTAGATCGGGCTCACCAGTTTCAGCGTCGATAGACCAGAGAAAAGCGTTAGCGGTGGTCATGATAATACGAGGTTCAACACCACTAGCTGTAGGCTTTTCCCAAAATGTGACGCCGCGATGGTTAAAACCATTATTCGCTGGACGACCATGTTCCCAGGTATTTGTGCTGAATGCCCAGTGCTGTTCGCCACTTTGTGCATCTATAGCTGCGATTTGGCCTAGTGGTGTACTGACATAAATAGTGCCATTTCGTGTAATAGGCGTTGCTTTAAATCCTGCAGGGACATGTTGCGGTCTTTCCTCCACCGCCTGGTTATCAACAGACTCCCATTCCCAATTAATTTCCAAATCAGTTACGTTGCTGGCATTAATCTGATGTAACGGAGCATATTTGCTATGACCAAGATCATTGCCATAGTGCAGCCAGTCATAGTTACCGTTGTCTTGAGCGAACGTCGGAAGACAAAGAACTAGAGAAAGTAATAGCACGATTGGAGATGAGGCTTTTGCAGTAGAATCTGAAAGATGAGAAGTGGTAATGAACCGACACATAACAACCCCCTCCGAATTATTTTTGATGGTTTGGCTAGAATAATACAGCAGGTTCATTGGGGCCAAAGTATAGATTGACGGGTTAACGATCTCTATATACTAACCCATTGGGTCACATTTGTTACTAACAGGAAGTGACATCCGCGACATCTTAGATAGCACTTTAATCTATACCTATGCCGCCGTTGGAACCCCCAAAGATCGGTGTGCCACCATAGTTAATTAGACCAATATCATAAGAATGATCATTCACCTGATCAATAATTTCCTGCAACGTCATACAGTATTTCTTCCGAATAAATGAACCAGTTCGTACATCTTCAAAACAGTACACATTATCTGCTAGTGCGACCGCAGCGTTATAGCTTAATAACTCTTCTTCTGTCATTTTCCGAAATGGAGCATGTTCGGGTACCTGGCAGGATGCCAGCCCGACCAGAAAAACCAGACCCGCAAGACAAAGTTTAATGCTGTGCTTAGAGAATTTGGAGTTCATACCGCGACCCCTTGAGCCTCACCAAAGAATTAATTCTCAATCTTAGCAAAATAGTTGGGTGCCCGTAACAGAACTCCCCTTATCCAGTAACTTGGCCGTTCTCCTGAGAACGCTTATAGGCTGGCCGATTATTAAGACTCGCTAAATAACGAAGACAGTTTGGTTTATAGCGGTCACTTAGGCCAAGCCTGTCACCAAATTGCAAAGCGTAACCTACTGCAATATCAGCGATGGTAAAACGATCGCCTACGAGGTACTGTTTATCCTCAAGCGCTGCTTCTACCGAACGTATTCGCGAGTGGAACCAGATAGCATAGTCTTGCGCGACTTGAGGTACACGGCGCTCTTCTCCTTCTAATTGTGTATAGCGTAAAACAATAGCTAGAGGAAAAGTAAAGGTGGCATCGGATCGAAATAGCCAATTCAGATATTCTCCATATTCTGGTTCATCCTCGGTCATTCCCAATTTTGTTGGCCCATACTTTGAGACTAAATACTGGCAGATACCAGTTGATTCCGTCATAACTAAGTCGCCATCAACAAAAGTAGGCACAGTACCCAAAGGATTAATATCCAAATAGCCTTGGCGCTCAAAACGTGGCGGGAATGACATGACCTCCAATTCGTAATCCAAACCCAGTTCTTCTAGTACCCATAAAGGCCGGACGGATCTTGCATTAGAGCAGTGATAAAGTTTCATATTGAGGTTCTAATAAAAATAGGTTGAAAAGTTAACTTCATTGCTTGTTTTTTACGTTTTTCTAGCTCACCTTCCCTTCCAGTTAGGTAACCGTTTTTCTGCGAACGCCTTAGGGCCTTCGATAAAATCTTCACTTTCCACCATAGTTCTTACTGCTGCATATTCTGTTCGCATGTCTCTCATAGAATCTTCAAGCGAGGCAAAATCTAGCGAACGATAAACCGCATCTTTACTAGCTCTAATTGATAGAGGCGAACAAGCCAAAATCTCGGCGGCAACTTCATTGGCTCTTTGCATTATTTGTTCATGAGGAACAACTTCATTCACAAACCCCAAATGTTCGCCTTCTTCAGCAGAAACATGGCGGGCGGTTAGTATCATACCCATTGCACGCTTGCTTCCAATGATTCGTGGCAAACGATTAAGACCGCCAGCAAGCGCGGCCAGCCCCACTTTTGGTTCTGGCAAAGCAAAAACCGCCTTATCTGAGGCGATAATTAAATCGCAGGCTAAGGCGATCTCAAAGCCACCACCCATAGCCACACCATTGACTGCGGCAATCACTGGTTTGATTAAATCGAAGCGAGAGGTGAGGCCAGCAAAACCTAACGGCATTGGAGGTCTAACATTTCCTTCTGCCTGCCAGCGCAAATCGTTACCTGCGCTAAAAGCTCTGCCTTCACCTGTTATGATGGCAACCCAAAGATCGTCATCTGCAGCATATTCATCAAATACTTCCGCCAACTCAAGATTTGCAGGTGGGTGCAAAGCATTAAGGCGCTCAGGGCGGTTGATGGTTACTGTTAGGATATGGTCTTTTTTCTCAAGCCTACAAAATTCTGTCATCGTGAAGTCCTATTCATTCTCTCTAATTTTTGATTATTATTTTAATTACGCTATTTACTTAGACCGGCTCAAATCGATTCTCTTTAGAAAAATCTCCCAAGAAGTTCAAAGCATACCTCAGCTCGAGCTAAATTAAATTGATTGTTCTGGGGAGTTTTTTAGTCTGTGGTGATCAATTATACTCTTTGTCCTTCTTAAGCATGAACCTACCCGAGACAATCTGAGAAATAAACCGACATGCCTGCTGAAAATAAACCTCTTCTTGATGGAATAAAAGTTGTTGAACTTACCACGATGGTATTCGGGCCTGCCGCTGGCGTAGTGCTTAGTGATTTTGGTGCAGACGTTATTAAAGTTGAACCACCCGGACAGGGTGACCTCAATCGAAACTGGCACAAGATTGCGGGCTTACCCATTTCCGAAATGCCCTATGCGTTTCAGATGACTAACCGTAATAAGAAGAGTGTTGTACTAGATCTTAAAACTAAAGAAGGTCATGAAGCTCTTTGCAGGCTAGTAGTAAATGCAGATGTGCTAATCACCAATTATCGCCTTGATGCAATCAATAGATTAAAAATTGATTACGGCACTCTGCGCGCGCTGAACCCCAAACTTATCTATGCTTTAGCAACGGGCTATGGAGAAAAAGGTGAAGAGAAAGACAAGCCTGGATACGATACGGTTTGTTACTGGACTCGCTCTGGGTTCGAATCCCATATTTTCCCCTTCGATGGCTGGCTTAGTACTTTTCCTTTTGGCGCCGGTGATCATCCCAGCGCAATGACGCTGTATGCTTCGATAATGTCGGGCTTGTATCAACGCCAACAGACAGGCAAGGGCTGCAAAGTATCCACTTCATTACTAGCTAATGGCGCTTGGTCAAATTCTGTAATGATTCAAGCTCAATTAGCGAACGCAGAATTTCGACCTAAGCGGCCTCGGGACAGCGCCTACAATTTCATTTCTCTCAACTATAAATCGAAAGATGAACTCTTATTGAAACTGACTTTAGTTAATTCTCTTCGAGACTGGGAGCCATTTTGTAACGCCATAAACCGAACTAGCTTTATAGCCGACGATAGATTTAGTACACCTGAAAAACGCGTAGAAAACATGCCCGCACTAATCTGGGAAATCAGCAATGCCTTCGCAGAAGAAACAATGGAATACTGGTTAAACCGACTAACTGAATATGATATTCCCCATTCAAAAGTATTTGGCTACGAAGAAGCTGCTCAAGACCAGCAGAAGATCGATAACGAAATAGTTGTGCCGTTAGAACACCCAGAATTTGGCTCCATGCAGACAGTTAGCAGTCCATTTCAGGTAAGTGGTTTTGAGAAACGCATACCTGCAGTTGCACCCGAACTAGGAGAGCATACCGAGGAAGTACTTCGCGAACTTGGTTACACGGAAGATGAGATCAAAAAGTATCTGACTGTCTAACTCTCTAACATTCAATCTCTTAGTTTTCGATCGCGTATTTTTGAACTCTACGGCCTTCCTGTTCGGCAATATAAACATTACCCTTCGAGTCAACGCCAATTCCATGGGGCAAAGTAAACTGGCCGCGGTATCGGCCTGGTCCACCGCCGAATCTCGAAACGACTTGGCCGCTATCTCTCTCGAGCACATCAATCATGACGCTGTTTTGATTGATTACATACATATAACGCTGTGCTGCATCAGAAGAAAAAGCAAGGACAACCGCTGTACCTCGGCTACCACTGTTACGGCCTTCAGTTGGTGACAGCGGGGCAAATGAAACGAATATATTTTTAATAAAATTACCTTGTTGGTCGAATACTTGAATCCGATCGGCCTCTCTATCGCAAACATAAACTAAACCATCATTAGAGAGCCGCAGGCAATGAGGTAATGCCGTTATGTCCCGATCAGAATTTGTTCTAAACAACGACCACTGACGCAAGAATTCTCCATCTTTATTAAGAACCGCTATTCTCGAATTACCACCCGGCAACTCCCCATCGGCAACGTAGATCTCTCCAGTATTACTATCAACATCTAAAGAAGAGGGTAAAAAAAATTGTGCCCTTTCTGAATTCAGAGCTCGCCCTTGCCTAGTTCCATCAGAAGAATCAAATGTCCCAGATTTTCCAATCTGCATAAGTAGCTCACTACCATCCGCGGAATATTTCTGTATGTACCCTGTACCAGCGGCAACGATCCAAATACTGCCGTCGGTTTCAACATGACAGTCGTGCAGGCGCGGCCCCAGCAATTCTGCATCGCCCCAACCTCGAACTACGGCGCCTTCTGCGTCTAATTCGATAACTGGTGGTGCTAACCTCGCACCATCAAGATCATCTACCACTATATTCTGACGATTCAGCAAGAAGACATGATCGCGGCTGTCGATGCACATGCCACCAATTCCGCCAGTTAGCCAATTATCCGCCATCGGTATTTGAGGCCAACCCAATTCAAGTTGAAATTGAGGCACTTGCGCTAAGCCTAATGGGGCGGCAAGTAGACACAGCAGAATGACAATTACGACATGTACGTGGTCTCTCATAAGGCTTGCCTCCGGTGATCATCAGTATTGTTATGCTTTAACTATACAAACAAATTTTGATAAAACACAGTGGGAATAAACTGGAAAAGACATAGGAGTAGTTCTGAGAGTAAATTACAATGTGAGCAGAAGGCTTTGCTTATGATGAGGATAAAATTAAGATGACGAGATATTATTGTAACTAGAATCTACTAACAACAAAGTCCCAACGAGAAATACAGACAGGAAGGGCCAAGAGTCTAATGGATATAGATACAGGGCGCTTCGCGCAGCCCCTAATATAAAAAGTAAACCTAGCAATTCCTATAAATAGAAAAAAACAATAATGAAGATTTCCATGAAAGCTCAATTTCTTTTCGCTGCTCTACTAAGTGGTTTATTTATTTCAGAGTTAAACAGTAGTCAAACTCCGGAATCCATGGAGGTAATCTTGATCTCGAAATTTGGGGGACCGGATGTACTTAAATTACAAAAAATTCCAGTACCAGTGCCAGCAGAAGACGAAATACTAATTCGTGTTCATGCCGCCGCGATCAACCCTGTTGATACTAGTGTCCGGTCAGGAAGAGCTGCAAGTCTTTCCGGCGCAACCCTGCCTTACGTGCCCGGCTTCGATGTCAGTGGTGTAGTTGAACGGCAAGGCTCAACGAGTAGCCCGTTCAACGTCGGCGATGAAGTTTTTGCCATGCTGGACTTGCGAAGAGGCGGAGGCTATAGCGAATATGCAATTGTTAAAATCAGCGAAGCGGCTTTAAAACCCGTTTCAATTTCTCATGACGAAGCAGCTTCAGTTCCCCTAGTAGCCTTAACAGCATGGCAAGCTTTATTCGATACGGCCAACTTAGAACCTGGTCAAACTGTACTAATTCATGCGGGAGCGGGCGGGGTCGGATCAGTAGCAGTGCAATTAGCAAAATGGCGAGGCGCCCAAATCATCGCCACGGCCTCCGAATATAACCATGATTTCCTTCGAGAATTAGGCGCCGATGTGACTGTGGACTACCGTACCCAACGCTTTGAAGATTTTGTCAATGAGGTAGATGTCGTCCTGGATCCTATAGGTGGTGACACACAAGATCGATCGATAGGCTTGTTAAAAAACGGAGGCTCTCTAGTCTCGATCGTGGGATTGACATCAACAGGTAGAAATCCTCCGGCAAATGTAAATGTATCATCTATTCTCGTGGAGGCTCGCGGCGACCAGTTACAGCAAATTGCGGATTTAATTACTGAAGATCATTTAGATCCAGTCGTCTCTTATCGGTTTCCGTTAGAAGATGCTCAATTGGCCCATGAACAAAGCGAAACAAGACGAACTCGAGGAAAGATCATTCTGAACATAGACTAATCAGCTTTTATGATATGTTAATCTCAATTTGAAATAATTCTTATGACCAGCAACAAACTTAAAATTATTGTAATCCCCCTGGTCATCCAGTGCTGCGGTGCTGTATTTGCCGCGGAAGAATACTTAGCACCTAAAACCCAATGGGGCCATCCAGATCTGCAGGGTGTTTGGAATTTCGCATCTAATGTGCCGATGGAACGTCCCGAAGAATTTGGTGATCGCCAGTTTCTTAACGAAGAAGAAGTATTAGAGGCACAGCGGGAAAGATTTTCCATTGGAAGAAGACGCGAGCCCAGCCGAACATCTAACGGAGTCGAGGCCTTTTATAACGACACTATGTGGATGGAGAGAGCACGAGTCGACGGTGTTGTGCGCACTTCTCTCTTGGTTTATCCATTAAACGGTCGTCTGCCAGAACCGGTTGAGGGCATAAGTCATCAACCAGGTGGCGAGCGAGATGTGCCAGGTGAACGCCCAGTGCGATTCGCAGTAGGCGGTATTGGTCGAGACGGCCCTGAAGATCGCGGACTATCAGAGCGCTGTCTGGTTGGGTTCAATGCCGGACCACAATTAATGCCAAGTGTTTATAATAACAATGTTCAGATCGTGCAGAACAAAGATTATGTTGTGATCTTTGCTGAGATGGTGCATGACGCTCGTTTGATTAAACTAACAACAGGACCTGAATTGGATCCAAAAGTTAGGCAGTGGTCAGGCGATTCTCGAGGTTATTGGGACGGGGATACTCTGGCAATAACAACTAAAAACTTTAATGGGCTAACTCAAAGCTTCGAAGGTTACGGTTCTTCAAAGAATAAAGTTCTTTATGAGAGATTAACTCGAATTGGTCCTGAAACTATTAATTATGAATTCACTATAGATGACCTATCCACATTTACTGATAAGCTAACGGCAATAATTACGTTGGCAAAGGTTTCCGCTCAGCTCTACGAATACGCCTGTCATGAAGGTAATTATGGCATGGGTAACATGCTCCGTGCCTCGCGTAATCGAGATGCAACCGAACTTACAGATCGCGTAAGGGAAATGTTCCTTGATCGCTAATTCAACTAGTTCAGATCGAACTTAGGCCTCAATTTTGTCCCCAACAGACTGCCCACAAAAGCCGCAGCAAACCAAAGCCAACCATGCATGCTGGTGGACCCTATTCCGCTGAAGTAAGCCCCGATGTTGCAACCAAAGGCGATGCGAGCGCCATAACCTAGCAAGAGTCCGCCAATAATCGCAGCCAAAATATGACCCTTTGGCACTTTCTTCGAGGGGGCAAATTTTCTTGCTAATCCGGCCGCAATAAGCGCGCCCAGCATAATCCCAATATTCATAACCGATGTAATATCATTGAAAATACTTTGATCCAGAGACGCGGCTGGACCTGATCGAGACCAGTATGCCCAACTGGAAACATCCATACCGACGCCCATTGCGAGCTTAGCCCCCCATAGGGCGAAGGCCGACGTAACTCCCCAAGGCCGGCCGGCCAGCATCATAGTAGCGGCCTGAACCAAGACTAATGCCAATGCCCCAGCGATCAAAGGCCAAGGACCTCTCATCATCGAAAACCCCGAGCGTGGCTCTGTCACTGCGGCACCATGCCGCTTTTTTTCATAGACAATAGAGGCAAACCAGACTACCGAAAAAAGAAGAAGACTGATGACGATACCACCCAGCATTCCAAAGTTTTGAGAAAGTGCAATTGGAGGAACACCCGGTACGTCTTGCCATAACTCCCATTGCCAAGTACCAATTAAAGAGCCTGAAATAAAAGCGGCAAGAGTAATTAACATACGCGTGTTGCCACCCCCAACAGTAAACAATGTTCCCGATGCGCAACCACCCCCTAACTGCATACCAAGGCCAAACATGAAAGCACCGCAGATTACTGCAATGTTGAGTGGCGCAACCGAACCACGAACTTGCACACCAAATAGCTCACCTTGAGCGATAAGTGGCGTGAATACAATGACTGTTAGAGCCAGCATTATCATCTGCGCGCGGAGGCCTGCACCTCTTCCAGTTTTTACAACATCTCGCCAAGCTGCGGTAAAACCGAAAGCTGCGTGATAAAGAATAATGCCGGCCGCTAGCCCAACAATAAACAGTGCTGCCTGTCGCCAGCCATAATTAATTTCCAGAAAAAGAAAAAGTACTAAGCTGATGATCGCGCCGGTGCCAAGGGTTCGACGATTGCGGGTCAGAACGGAAGGGTCGATTTCAGACCTAGGAAGCTTTGTATTGGGGTTCATGACTGTCCTATGTTTACTCTTGTTATTGAGCAAAGTATACGAGTAATTGAGAGCTTGGGTAATTCGCTAAGCCCATTTACTCGCGATTGATCGATTCTTGTTGACCCAAAAACACTTGCGAATAGAGCCAACCCCGGATTTTTACGATACACTCATAGACCCTTATAAAAAGAAGCGGACGATCACGGTCCAGTGATCGCGGAAGGAGACAAATAATGCGCTTTTTCACCCCTATTGCTCTAGGTTTTTCACTGGTTGCGCCCCTCGCTTTTGCACAAATTACGCCCGAGGAAATTACCGTGGAAACTATGTCTGAGCCCGGTGAAAACTGGTTTATCGGCAAGACAGGTAATGGTGGTTATATTTTTGATGCCACTACTGGTGAAATGCATGGCATGTTGTCCCTTTCGCGCTATACGCCAGCGGTGACACATTATGCTCCACGGCGAGAATTTTACGCAACAGAATCTTATCTTGCACGCGGTTCTTATGGCGAACGAACCGACATCGTAGCGGTTTATGACTATGAAAATTTACGCCCAATTGCTGAGATAGTAATTCCAAATTATATGGCACGATTAGCAGTGCGCGGGCATTTAGGCTTGCTAAACAACGGACGCCACCTTGCTGTTTTAAATATGAATCCTGGACATTCGGTTACTGTAGTCGATGTTGAAGATCGTGTATTTGTTTATGAAGCATCAACTCCAGGTTGCGCTGTTATCATGCCAGTTGCAGAAAACGATTTTATGCAAGTTTGCGGTGACGGCACTTTACAGCTTATCCAGCTAGACTTAAGTGGTTTTGAAGCAAACCGAGTTCGTAGTGATGTTTTTTTTAACGTCATCGAAGACGCAGTTTTCGATCGCGTAGCCTCCAGCGCTAACGGTTGGTTTCTTATTACTCATCGTGGAAGAATTTTCCACGTAACTACCGACGACGATGAAATCCTGATTGAAGATGGTTGGAAGCCTCATCTTGAAGGAGAAGAACGGTGGCAACCCGGTGGCCGCAATGAAGTTATTACTGCGCATCATGAGTCTGGCCTAATCTATGTTGCAATGCATGAAGGACCAATTGATACCCATCACGAACCTGGGACTGAAATCTGGGTTCTTGATTCCAACACTCAGCGCCGAGTGGGCAGAATTGAATTGGAAACACCTGCGAATAGTATTCTTGTAACTCAGGAAGATGAACCTAAACTATTAATTGCAGATTCTGCCGGAGGCACACACGTCTATAACGCAGTGACTTTTACCAAAGAACGTTCCATTCAAATTCCTGACTCAACTGCCTTCGAGGATTTTTAAAGTAACCCTAATGATTGATCCGGTAATTCAATTACTAATCTCACTCGGGTTCAGCCTGCTCTTTGTAGTTTCGGGCATTCACAAGCTGAGTAATAGATTACGATTTCAAGGAATCGTCGATGCCTATCAGATAGTGCCCTCAAGCTGGGTTCCATTTGTTGTTATTAAGATCGGGATTTTAGAATTAACACTCGGTGCTGCCTGGCTAATCAGCAATTCAGTTTTAATTCCTTTGTTTAGTGCGGTGTTGTTTAATATCTACATCATAGCTATCTCCATAAACCTTTTTCGAGGAAGAACTTACATTGATTGTGGTTGTGGGTTCTCTGGATTTGCCGGCGCGCAAGAGAATAATGACGGCATCCAACAATTATCACTTAGTTTAGTTGGTAGAAATTTTTTCTTAGTAGGCCTTCTATTAATGGCTGTACTGCCAATTTCTAGCAGGGAAATTGGTGTTGTCGACTACTTAAGCATCATGCTGGGCTTGCTCAGCGCATTATTCATCTATGCTGCGGCGAATCAGTTACTAAGCAATCACAATGCAATAGGGGCATGGAGAAATGTCAGTGGTTGAAACGCTCGTTATCTCCAATATTGTGCTTTGGGTAATTTTAGTTGTTCTGAGCCTACTAGTTTTTGCATTAACACGACAAATCGGGATTTTACACGAACGGGTCGCACCAGCTGGTGCCCTGCAACCCACTACCGGACCTAAAGTTGGCGAACTCACCAAGCAAATGTCTCTAACGGCACTGAATGGCGGCATTCATAACATCGGTGGAGCAGAGGCCAATGGGCTTGCGACTTTTATCTTGTTTATCTCACCTACTTGCCCTGTATGTAAATCTCTAGTGCCAACTGCAAAATCGCTAATCAAATCTGAGCAAGGTCGAATGCAATTACTCTTTGGAAGCGATGGCGAAGATCTCGAGCAACACAAAAATTACGTAAAAGATTTAAAAATTGAAAACTATCCTTACTTTGTTTCTCAAGCTTTAGGAATGAGTTACCAAGTAAGCAAGTTACCCTTTGCGGTCTTGATAGGTGCCGATGGCACTTTACAGAGCAAGGGTTTAGTTAACACTCGTGAACACCTTGAAAGTTTAATCGAATCAATGGACAGCGGAATTGCGACGGTTCAGGAATACGTCAAATCGCAGTTAGATTCTACCGATAAAGCTTATGAAGCATCAGCAGCGGAACAAACGTCATGAATATAGATAGAGTATTTGATAAGACTTATTACTGGATTGATGATAATGCTAGACGAACCAGTCTAGCATTAGCGCGAAGACTGTCGCGTAGAAACTTTTTGTCTAAATTAGGTATGTTTATCGCTGGTGCCGCTTCTTTCCCTTTATTGCCTGTTGCTCGTTCTTTCGCTCAGGAATCAGTTCAGGAAGTAGGTGATCCACAAACCTGCGAGTACTGGCGTTATTGCGCGATGAGTGGAACTCTATGTGCTTGTTGTGGAGGCACTTATACCTCGTGCCCACCTGGCTCTGAAGCTTCACCGATTACTTGGGTTGGCACCTGTACGAACCCAGTTGATGGACGTAATTACTTGATGTCTTACAATGACTGCTGTGGAAAAGCAGTTTGTGCCCGCTGTGGCTGTCATAACACTGAAGGTGACAAGCCCGTATACTTTAATAGTAATAGCAGCACGGTGCTCTGGTGTTTTGGGACCGAAAACACAAGCTATCACTGTACTGTTTCCCTCGTTCTGGGAGCGGCGGACGAAAATTAGTGAGACAAAAATCGATGAGTAAACCAATTGTGATGTTAAGTTTGGCAATTGTTTTATTTTCCACAAGTTTATTTGCCGCCAGCCCCCGCATTAATTATTTACTTTATTGTAGTGGTTGTCATCGTCCTGCAGGTGAAGGTAATCCTCCCAATGTTCCGACCTTGCACGGCGAACTAGGTCGCATGATGAGTATCGAGCAAATGCGCGGTTATCTTGCAAGGGTTCCAGGGTCAGCACACGCGCCAATTACCAATGCTGAATTGGCAGAGGTATTAAACTGGATACTTGAAGAATTTAGCGCAAATACCTTACCAGAGAATTTCAAAAAGCTGAGTGTTGAAGAAGTTACTGAAGCTAGGTCGCAAATATTAGCTGATCCCAATAAATATCGAGCTAACTATTGGAAAGCTTATGATTTTTCAGATATCGAAAAATAAACAAGAATAGAGAACTGAGGAAAAAAACATGACTGATCAGAAAATCAATCGCCGCGAAGTAATCAAGAAAACAGTCAACTCAGGAGTAGCATTAGGGGCTCTAGCTAGCATGCCCCATTGGGCTCTACCTGCACTAGCGCAAGGCGAGCAGTTAGTGCCATTTACCGATATGCCTGAAGATTATAGCCGACCACCTGCGCGTCAAGGCGGTACACATTATCTAGATACGCGCATGATCGATGACTTCTATACTGACAATGAAGATTTCTATGTGGTACAGCACTATGGCCAACCAGAATTGGATTTAAACAACTATCGGCTGCGTGTCACTGGCATGGTAGATCAAGAACTAGAGCTTTCTGTGAGTGACTTACAAGATATGGCTCAGTTTGAAATAGACGCAGGTTTTGAGTGTGGCGGAAATCGAGCAGCACTTTTTCATGGTTTGATTGGTAACGCACGCTGGCGTGGTGTCGCTTTACGAAATATTTTAGGCGAAGCCAGGATATTGGATGGGGGTGAAGAAGTTGTATTCTTTGGCGGTGATATCGGCGCAGAAGAAATTCGTGAAACCGAAGTAGAACAAGCCTTTGCTCGCAGCTTGCCTGTTTCCGATGCGATGCGGTCTGAAAATATGTTAGCTATGGAAATGAATGGTGAAGTGCTTCCTCAGATTCATGGTCGACCAGTTCGCCTATTAGTGCCGGGTTATTATGGTGTTGCTAATGTTAAGTGGTTAGTTCAGATTCACGTGCAGGATCGGCGCTATATGGGTAAGTTTATGGGTCGTGATTATGTAACCTTGAAGAAGGAGACAATTGGCGGGCAAGACCGCTGGGTAGAAAATTCAGTTACTAAAATCCATTTAAAATCTTCCATCGTCCGCGTTACAAAAAGCGGAAGTCAGCACAAAATAACGGGCTTCGTACTTAACGATGGTACTGCTATCAGAAATGTTGAAATCAAAATTGATGATGGCCCGTGGCAAGAGGCGTCTATAGATTCTCGATCTAATCGTTATTCCTGGAAACTCTTTACTTTCGACTGGGATGCATCTCCAGGTGATCACTCAATTGTATCTCGTGTGACAGATGCAGACGGCAACGTGCAGCTAACAGCAGAAGAAATGCCAGAGAAAATTAGTCGTTGGGAAAATTACGCGCAATTTCCTCGCACAATTAGAACGTCTTAGAAATAAAGAAGCTGAGATGAATTATAATTAGAGGAAAATATGCTGCAAATAAATCGAAAAACTTCTGACGCTGAAATATGATACTGAAGCCTCAGTTACGATTTAGCTCCAAAATAATGCAGCACAATTAAACTTTGTACTGCATTCTTTTGTCACAACTTTTTATAAATGCGAAAGAAATCGCGATTAAAGTGCGACTATGTTTTCAGCCTGTGGGCCTTTCTGGCCATCAGTAACTACAAATTCTACTCGCTGACCTTCAGCTAATGACTTGTAACCTGCACTTTCAATTGAGCTAAAATGAGCAAATACATCTTTGCCCCCTTCTCTTTCAATAAATCCAAAACCCTTTTGTTCATCGAACCATTTAACGGTTCCAGTAATTTTGTCTGACATAATAGTTTCCTATAGAAAATAATAAATAGTTCGCAACAATCTATAAATGAGGCGCGAACGACATGCTAGAAATTGGGCCGATACTTATAAACTACAGGACGAAGTATTTCAGAAAAGACGACGAAATGGGGAGAATAAATAGTTCGCTTAGTTTCAAGCAGGGTGCACGATACAGATTGTGAAGGTATGCGTCAACATCTAATCAGATAGATAATTGACATGCTGCTTCCTTAAGAAACCTCATGGGATTGTTCAGTTCCTAAACGTTTCTATTAAACTGCAGGATTCTACCTTTAAATGCGTCAGGCTTAGTCTTTGGACTAATTGCATTCAATTGCTCAACACGAAATCCAAGTGCTTCCATTCTTTGGATGAAATTGTTCCGGTAACCCCTTCCAGCCTCTACGATAATTACTTCACATTTAGGTTTTGCAAAATATTCAATAAAAATTGAAAGATTTTTTGAATGTTGTTGTTCATACAACAAATCACTGCCAATTATTAAATCAAATTTTTTGATTTCACCGTCTTGTTGATCTTCCCAAGCTGTTCGAAAAAATGGAATCTGTTTGCCATTGTTTAGCTGTGTGTTGTGTTCGAGATAGTCTCCAGCAGAAGGATGTACGTCAGTAGCCGAAATATCGGCAAATCTTTCGTTCAATACAAGGCTTGCCAAGCCAACACCACAACCAATCTCCAGTATCCTTCGACTATTGATGTTGTAGTTGGTCATTAGCTCTGCGAGCACTTCACCAGATTGCCAGACCATGCCAAATAATGGCCAGCTAGCAGAAGAAATTCCTAGTGATTCTGCTTCACCATAGTCATCATCAAACTGTTGTCTGTCGCGTAGGCTTCGGTAATGAATATCATGATGACCAAACTCAGTGGTCTGATATCGATACCTTATTGCGGCCATTGACGTTCCGGATGTGAGAAAAATGAGTAAGCTGGATTTAGTACCGGCTTACATAACTCTATCGGCTGTGTACTAGAAATCCTTGCCATCTTCGTCTAATGACCAAAGAAAACGAATCATGCCAATAAGAAGTGGCAGAACCGAGAGTTTGCCTTCTTTCTAAAAAAATGACCAATGATGCTGATTTCAATCTAATTATTTTTTATAAAACCGACCTTAAGATGCAGAGCCTTCTTCTCTTGAAAGAATAAATTCATGCGAAGATCAGCTACTAATCCCCCTGCAGCGCCTTCCAAGAGTGAGGCTATAGCAAAGCCTATGACATCCAATCCCTCGGTTAGGGAGAATTAGTATGACAGTACGTGGCAGGGCCAATGCCAAATAAGCTAATTTACAATTCAGATGTTTTGATTTTCTTTCATTACTCCATTTACTGAGTGTAGTTGTTAGCAAATAAGAATTTGATTCATCGATCCGATAGGTTGCAGTGCGGATTAGGTTTGTCGGTATTTATCCCGTTTTACCGGAGAAACCGTCCTAACACTAATAGGCAGCCCGCACAGATTATGTTACAACGCTCTTTTAAACCACACTCTTCTATTGAGACTATGAACACGCAAAAACTAAAGCAAATAGCCCTAGTAGTACTTTCAACGCTAGTCCTTTCAGCCTGCAGTATATCGGCAGAAACGCAGGCAAAAATGGATGAATTCAACCGGACTATACCGACCTGTTCCAGCGAGGCCGATTGCAGCAGCAAGTGGAATGCTGCGCTAAACTGGGTTGAAGCTAACTCAGATTTCGCAGTGCGTGGACCGGCAGAGGACAGAATTAATGCTACCAGCAACATCCGTTCCCAAGGCGGGGTTGGCGTAGTGGTTACCCGAGTAGCTAGTGGCTCAGGCTATCAATTGGTTGTGGATACCGAATGTTTCAGTGCTTACGGTTGCCCTAATATCTGGGATCTGCAATTGGATTTTAATCGATCCGTCAATGGCGCTAGATGAGACCACCGCCGTCTAAAATTAGTTGGTGTAAAGTGAGATATGTTTGTCGGAAACATGCCAACTACAATATTTATCCAGCTCAGTGAAAAGAAATTACTGCACAGTTCCTGGAAGTATTTCAAAACCGGTCTGAAAATCAATAAGGACGGAAGCTAGCGACAACAGCACTGATGCATCTCCTTGCAACGTGCCATAACCATCTTGTAATTGTTCTGCCAGAGTTGCCTGACCCATAATAACGACATCCAAATCAGTGCGATCCATAGTTACAGTGGCATCAGGATTATTCGACAAATAGCCTTCAATATTACTTAGTGTTCCTCCGCTCATTTCAACAACGAAAGTCTGCTCAGTATCAGGGGTAATAAAATTAATTACATAGTCATTGCCATCCGCCCGAGAACTATCCACCCGGGTCGCTACTGAGTCCCACCATTGAGAGGTAGTCATAGCTCTAGCAAGAGGGCTTGTTCCTCTAGGAGCAACAATAGTCTGAGTACCATTGCGTAGCTCTTGTGCTGTTGCTAGAAACACATTACGCATACTCGCTGATTCATATTGATAGCCAAGTTGCTCAAACACATCTGCGAGAATTGCTTTGCCCTGCCGGTTGTCTGGTTCTGCATAGATTAGTTTGTTTAAGATTTCCATAGCTAGACGGTATTCACCAGATTCATATAGTTCTTGGGCTTTAGCGACAATAGATGTAGCTCCCCCCATCATTTCTACAAACAGCGGCGCGCTGTCAGCAGGGGACAGAGGCGCAAGCGTTGCAGGATTCCCGTCCCAATAACCAAGATAACGATTAATTACTGCGCGAGAGTTATGAAATTCTGAACCATGATATTGGCGCACATTCCATTGCTGCTGCAGACTTTCAGGTACTACATATTCATTATGAATTTCATTAATGGTTACGCCCTGGTTTGCTAAGAATAAAACCTGATTGTTCAAGTTAGCATACGCGTCACGTTGTGCCCGCATAATTTCCTGAATTCGATCATTACCCCAACGCGGCCAGTTATGCGAAGAAACCAAAACTTCCGCATCGCGACCAAATCGATACAGCGCTTCATTAATTTGTTTTGACCAACTAAGAGCGTCTCGCACCAATGCGCCTCTTAATGTGTAAACATTGTGTACTGTTGCCGTTATATTTTCGGCGGCCCAAAAAACTTTCTCTTGTGGGAACCAAGTATTCATTTCTGCCGGCGCTTCCGTACCAGGCGTATTCTGAAAAATCATAGTTACGCCATCAATGGTGTGTTCTTCATAATCATTCTCAATAACAAGAGTCGGCGCAATTAAACCGGTGCTGCCCGCAGCTAATCCTTTCCCAATAGCCGAATCGACCTGTCCGAAGGGGCTTGATGGAATGTTCCTGCCATATTGAAATCCGGCGCGACGGGACATCGCATTACCGGCATATACATTTTCAGAAATGGCTTCAGCCATGAACCCTTTGGGTGCGATAATCTGAACTATACCCTCGGTAACCTTAGCCTCATCAACCACACCTCTTATGCCACCAAAATGATCGATATGTGAGTGAGAATAGATTACGGCCTTCACTGGTCGTTCACCAAGATGTTGGTTGGCCAAACTCAATGC
>Ga0206679_10000895_pt1 | contig 24969 bp, 17 predicted proteins | sample M110012015metaG_FD_155464 | JGI IMG/M metagenome (GOLD analysis project Ga0206679, IMG submission 155464) | Ammonia-oxidizing marine archaeal communities from Monterey Bay, California, United States - M1 100m 12015 | ecosystem: Environmental > Aquatic > Marine > Intertidal zone | place: USA... | reverse complement strand
GGAAATCCTGTAATACCTTAGATTACGGACGGTTAAGCCAAACTTAAGTGTCATTTTATCGCAACTTCCCTTTTCTGGATTACTCAACCTCAACTTCATCAACAGCGAGACCTTCTTCAACTTCTCATGTTATGAGACGGGGCAGTGAGAGACAGGTCGCTGTGTGACGTCAGCCCCCCGGGGGAGTGTTTTTACGAGGGCCTTTTTTTTAATCCTTAGTCTAAATGTCGGATACTCTTCCCATTTTATTGATAACAATATAATAGAGGGGAGATAAAAGAACTGTATATACTATTACTTGTGGACCAATCAACTCAAACAAAGTAAACGTGATCATTCCTGCCGAAAAGAGCAAGAATAACTCAAGAAAAGTTTTCAGAAATCCTTCGTCAAATGCTGATTTTATAATCAAATAATTAATAGGAAGATAAAGCAAAGCTGCAGTAATAGTGCCGGGACTAAAATCATAAAAATAAAGACTAAAGAAGATATGAAAGAACGCGTTTACAACTTGTGTAGTCATCAAGAAGAACAAAATAAGATGCGCACTTCCTCTATTGTTTTTAATTAGGTGAACAAAAACCAAGATTAGCAGAAGGGAGATGAGTCGTATCAGCACCTCTTCTGTTGGGAGAAAATTATTGTCAGAAAAATAACTCAGTCGCCACTCTCTAAAATTAAAAATAATATGCTCTTCAAAATGATGGACTGCATATATTAATGGTCCTAAGACAATAAGGTTTTTAAATTCTTTCAATGTTTATTCCACTGTTGAGAACTTAGACCGACCGAAAGCTTCTCAAAACGAGAAACTCAATTCAACTAATACTCTCTGTGTACGTCGTCAGCCCATTTGGCACCATTAGCACTACAATCTAAGAGATACTTTCTGCTCATGGTTCCTCCAAACCAGTAATACCTAATAGCGCAGGAGCCCCTTTGTGTGAAGTGGGGGTAGGGGGCGGTGGGGGTAATTTCAGGGGAACTAGCGGCTACAGGATACCGATAATCACCATAGCCATATTGATCAGGCAGGCAACCGACGCAACCCAGACTACAGACCGGATGTGGGTAACCCCAAAAGCATATAGAGCCAGGTAAGCGCCGCGCAATGCCAGCCAGACTGAGGCCACTGAAACGAGATCTAGTTCGAGATGAATCGCCAGTAAGGCCAGCGCCAGGAATGCAGGCAGACTCTCCTGCAGATTGGCTGATGCACGATTGACCCGCTCAAGCATTACGGACCCGGCGACAGGCTCATCGCGATTGGATAACAAAAAATCTAAATTCTTCAGGTTCAGCAGCATGGGCAACAGCCAGATCTGAATCAGCACTAGTAACAGCGTTAAAATGATAATATCAATCATAAATACAACCCTTCCCTTTTTAATCTACTTCTACTTTCGTAGCCGGTCACGAACCTCTGAGGATAGGAATTATAACAGGACCTTTCAAGGGAAAGTCTGATATAGCGTTGCTACTGCAGCAACAGACATTGAATAAAAATGAAAAATTGGAGGCCTGCGGTTTATGGATACAAAGTTGACAGGATTTTGCGAAGCCTTGGTAACACAGCGAGTTCGCTAAATTCGTCATCCTTTGCATAGCCAAGATATACGGCCACAAGATCTTTTCGAGGGTTGATCAACAGGCCCTGTCCAGCCCATCCGCCTTTGAAGACATCATCATTGTCGTACACCATATCCCACAGATATACATTGTGACGTACGCCCACGGGTTTGCCTCCACCGAACCGTGCATGTTTCATCAATTCTGGTCTGCCTCCATGTAACATGGTGTCGATGTAGTCGGATGGCATAAGACGGGTGTCGCTGACAACTTTGTAGCTTGGGGTAAACAGTAGTCCAAAACGCGCCATGTCCCTCGCCTTGGCAAGAAATCCACCATTGGAGAGAGCAATACCATTGCGACCGGCGAAAAAGGCCGCATCGCCTTCTGCACCGATGTGATGCCAGATTTCACTCGTTACTGCATCATGAAACGGCATGTCCAAGACCTGTTCGACAATCCAGCTTAGGACAAACGCGTGAGTGCCACTGTAGTCGAAACCTGTTCCAGGGAGTGCCCATTTACCCGGTCTCATGCTCGTTAACATATCGTAGGGGGTATCTGGTGTATCAGGTGAGCGAACAGCGTCTCCGAAGGATGCCTCAAACTCATAATAACAGGTGCCTCGTTCGTAGTTACCATCAGCGCAGTCCACGCCTGACGCCATATCCAGCACATCACGAACAGAAACCCCTGCAAATTCCGACTTGCTCAGTTCTGGTACATAAAGCTCTACTGGTTGGCTGACATCGACTTTACCTCTGGCCTCAAGTACCGCGATCAACGAGGAGGCGAGGACCTTACTGACCGACCACCAGATCGGTTTCTCGTACTCCTGCATGCGGGCGTAGTGTTCGAATACGATGCGACCCTTGTGCAGGATGACCACGCCAAGGCTGGTACTGTGCTCGCTGTTAAGAAACTCAAGGAAAGGCATATTGCCTTCAGGGGTAGCAACAGGAAATCGATCAATAGACTTATTCAGCGCATAGTCCAGTGGTCGAACCTGACCGTTTCTATACACGGGAACTGTCGGGAACAATTGCTGCAGATGACGGTTGTTCCACCGCATGTCTTCACCGGTTGGTATCCACCATACTTCTTGTGCGGGGTCCGGCAGCCGTTTGTGTTGCTTAAGTGTCTCTTCGACACTGGTTGAAGGTTTGAAAGGGGCTACATTTTCATTGGCCAAAATTGGAAAAGCTGACAGGTTCACAACAAGCAATAAGAAAAGTCTGAACATGTGAATCACTCTGGTCGTCATGTAATAAATGTAACATGCTGGTGGTTTCTTGCCGAGTGAACGCTGAAGTCGTATTTGGTTGTAGCTTTCTCTCCAGGTGCTAATCGTTGTTCGTGCTTCGTCCTCATATGCGCCGCTTCCCTAGAGAAAGAACACCCTCATCCTCATCAAACCGAATAATTCGGACGCTTCTGTCTTGCGCAGGTATGCAGGAATGTCTTAGAGGCTAGATCGTCTGCTTAGATTCCTTAGCACAATAAAGTATCGTACCAACACCCCCATAAAAAGTGATCTACAGGGATTTAGGAGCAACCTTGTTTGTTCCCTTCGCCTGAGTGTTATCTTCCAAATACAAGAAGCCGGGATTGTCGGCTAGACTCATTACTGTAAAGTTCAAAAGTTGCAGGGAACAGATAGACGACATACAGCATCACCGGTGATCAGAAAGCGGCACTCATCCGTTAAGTACCTCATTAAAATCGGTACCTCAGTTTGACGGTGAAATTGTCGGCCTGTGGATCATTCCAAGGACGTTGATAGAGCTCGCTCAATCGATCTTCTTCATCATACTCAACGATTCTTCCCCCTTTTGAATACACCACATAAAGGTAGGCTAAAGGCAGGATTTCATAGCGATACCTGATTTGAAACGCTAAATCACTCAAGCTAAAAGGTGCTAAATCGATATCTACGGCATTCAGCACCCCGCCGCCATCCCCCAGATAAGCACTGGGATCTCTGGCTGTAAACGCCACCATTTGGGCTTTAATCCGCAATTCGTGCTTTTCACCACCAAACCAATTCATCGAGGCAACGGTCGTTCTCTGTTTTTTTGTATAGATGCCTAATAGATTATCCTCAATCCAATTGAGCCAATCTTTCTCCTCGTTGTGCTGATACATCAATGAGAATTTGAGGTTATCCCTAGGCGTAAAATTAACCACTGCGGTATAGGTTGTCGAGAAACCCAAGGCTGAAAACCAAGCTGAGCCTTTCTCCCGGGCCAGTGTTAAGCCGTAACTAAATCGGTTTGAGGAAGGGCCTAGAAATTGAATTTGAGTGCCGTAGTTAGCAGGCTTTTTGATATACGGCGCGGTTAGGTTGTCCCGGGTGATCCAGAAGTCTTTACTGGCAGTGCGATAGAAGTTCTCAATCATTAGCGCCGAGGTGTTTTTGAAATTCGACTTGTAGTCGAGTTGAACGGAACGACCTGCCATATCGAAGTCTCCATTCGTTTCAATTCCGAAAGCGACCCCGAGCTCGCTTGAAAGCAGGAATGAGTCTGGGCCAAACTCGGTGAACTTGAATCCGTTTTGGTTACCAATGTAGGACCAGTTGTTGACCATTTGATAGCCCATATCGTTGATGTCCACCTGGTCATCAAAATAGAACATGCTAAAATTATGCCATCGGCTTTTATTTGGTGATGCTGTGATACCGATGTTAAGGGCCTGACCTGAGGTACTATCTGTTGCACCGCTGTCGCGCGATTCTTGTTCGATATTAGATCCCATCAGCACGGTTGCGATTCTCAATTTATCGGTGGGTCGATAAGTGAGATCTAAGGAGTGAACGGTAGCCTCTCTGTTTAGGACTGGCCTCTCTGTGTAGGTGCCCAAATATCCCAGGGAATACTTTTCCGCATTCTTATTGAGTCTGACGGCGTAGAAATCCTTGCCTTTGCTGTAGGAAGAATCCGCTTCGGATGCGGTCAATAGACCAAAATCAAGGGATTCGCCTTGCTGAGTGTAGCGCAGCGCATAATCAATATCGGCCACCCCGACCGGGTTAGACTCGCAGAGGTTTTCAAGCTCGCCAGTATAAACAGAGCAATTGTAATCAGGAGTCGCACCGATTCTTCGTGTATTAATGATATAGAACATGCCGTCAATTTTGACGTCAAAGAGGGAATGATTCTCTGAAAAGAAGGGACGCTTGTCGGAATAAAATGTCTCACTTGACGAGAAGTTGACCACCAGCTCGTCGCTTTCAATTTGACCAAAGTCGGGATTAATCGCGACGTTGAGTTGTTTGCCAGAATCGATTTTCCAGAAGACTTCCATGCCCACTTTTGTGTCTACTGACTCGAGGACGCGATCTTCTGTGATGTTAATGAACGGAAAAAAATCTAACTTCGAAACGCTGTAATTTTTGAATTCATACTCGTTAAAAAGCGACATAAATTTTTCTTGTCTAGGATTACCCTTGATCGAGGTGTTGACCCGGCCCTCTGAGATGACCATTCGCCAGAATGCGAGCTTAACTTTTCTGATATCTCCTTTTTGGACTTTCATGGGAGCAATGCTCCAAGGAATGAACATCTCAAGAAACCACGCATCTCCCTCGATGTGCGTGGCCGAATCCCAGTCTGCGTCCCAATCGGTATTGCCTTGATTCTCGTTCCTGTAGATGCTGTCACTGATGGACCCCCCGGCAGAAACAGAAAAACCGTATGCTGTTAGGCCATCTCCATCAAAATCGATCGATACGCCCGCCCTGTCGGCATTGGCCCTTTCATTGTCTCTTTGATGCTGGTTTGCTCGGATCGTCTCCCGGGGTTGCTCATTAATGAAGCCAAAATACATGCCTTTTTCGTCTTCTAGAATCAGAACCTTCTGAACGTGCTTGGGCTCTGCTAAAGAAAAGGGTATGGATTCAAAATATTTTGTCCATTCTCTGGCGGTAGACCAAAGCCCTTCATCCAAAACGCCATCAATTTTAATCTCCTCGGCATCAACGGGTAGCGATGGTACAAGAAACAGCATAAGCAATAAGGTGGCAAAAAAATGTCGTTGATGGAGCAATTGTCGGACTCCTAAAACCGATTGCCCCTGACCGTATTCAAGCGCAATGCTGATGACCTATGTACTGATAAGATAAACAGACCAACCAAGAATATGATCTGCGGTTGAAAGCGGTGGCAGAATATTGGTTCTGATATCTTCAGTCAAGACGGCCGGCGGCACGCTGCAGGTGATCGCACAGGTCGCCGATCCGGACGCGATCCAGACCATTCTGTCGCATCGCGGTTAGTAAGAATAAATACCCTTTTCCCTCATTCGGAAAAGTATCACCGTGGCAACAGCGAGTATCGGTAAGCCTCCGACTATGAAGCCTTTAGCTTTTCGCTCCAAGCCATGTAATAAAAATGTAAATTTTACTCAGACCCCGATTATCCCAGGGCATCTTCGCAGTCATGAAATGTTCGAAGAAAATTATCACAAAAATTGGTGACTGGTTTTTGGCGCGGAGAATAGGCGTTATAAAGCGTGTTTTTCCAAGGATACAAAAGTATCTTTATAAGGCATGCTTAGAATAGATCTTGGGGGAAGGCAGTTTTCCGCCAGAGAATGTTCAATGTCAGACTGGGAAGTTGGCGCGTTTACTCCGGTACTTTACCCCGGGTAATTACACCGACCCCAATTATTCTAAACCACATTTCCCGAAGAAGGGTCATTTATGGTGATTGCTGAAACCCACATGGAGAACCGACCGGTTGTCGAGTCTGATCGCATCGAAAGCCTGGATGTTTTAAGGGGCTTTAGCCTCTTAGGCATCTTGCTGCTGAATATTATTGGTTTTGGCTTTGTGGCAGCGGCTTATACCGCCCCCGGGCTCCTGATCGAAGACAGCAACGATTTGTTCGCATGGGCGCTCATTGAACTCACCGCAGAGGGTTCAATGCGCGGCATATTCTCTATTCTCTTTGGCGCCGGCGTTATCTTGTTTCTTGGCAACAGGCGCGAGGGTCGCGGTTGGCTGCACGCGAAAAGAACCACCTGGCTGCTCCTGTTCGGCTTGTTCAATGGCTATATCCTATTGTGGACAGGCGACATTCTGGTGACCTATGCACTGGCAGGCTTTGCCCTCTACTTCTTCCGAAACCTGCAGGGGCGCACCTTGCTCCGGCTTGCCGTCGGGCTCACCGTGCTCATCACCCTCTACAACACCGGCACCCATTTTGGACTCAAATACTTGAGCGCAAATGCTGAGACTGCTATCGCCACGCAGGCCGCTGGCCAACCCGTGCCGCAAGAGGTAGCCGATTTAGCGGATCAATGGAATGCCTTCGAAAGTGAGTATGCGCCGACCACCGAAGCAATTGCGCAGGAAATTTCAGCCAGGGGTGAGTCATACCACAGCGCCTTTCTCTGGACTGCTCAACATAACACCGTCATCTTGAAGGGCTCCCTGTGGAGCTTTCTTCTGCCCGATGCACTGGTAATGATGATTTTGGGCATGGCGCTCTTTAAACTCGGCGTGCTTCAGGGGCAGCTTGCCAGGGATAGGTACGCCAAAATGGCCATCGTTGGTTTTACCTTGGGATTCGCCATCAATGGTTTTGAAATTTGGTTCGCGCATCAAAGTCAATTTGACCTGATTGATGCTTTTCTCAAACTGGCCCCGACCTACCATCTGGGGCGTATGGCCGTAACCCTCGGCTGGATTGGTTTGCTGCTGTGGCTAATTAAAGGTGGCTGGCAAAGCTCACGCCTTGCCGCCGTTGGTCGAATGGCGCTGACCAACTATCTTATGCAGTCTTTGATCTGCATGCTGGTATTTACCGGCGCAGGGCTTGGATGGGTCGACCAGATGTCGCTCTGGCAAGCCTACGGCATTGTTTTGCCGATTTGGCTGCTGCAGCTGTGGTTTTCGCCCTGGTGGTTAGCGCGGTTTTACTATGGTCCGGTTGAGTGGCTTTGGCGAGCAATGACCTATGGCGCGGTGCCTACGCTGCGACGATCAAATTAGCTAATCCGGGAAGATAGGAAGTATAGATCACATTTTCCGAACAAGGGTCATGTAGGGTGATTGCTACACACCCTTAACCCTTTTCCTACATCACCAACCAGGTACTCCTGCGGCTATGCACTTACTCGGTCGAGCTTGATAGCAGCCTAGGCATCGCAAGTTTTTTTGCCACTAAAACCTCGCTCCGGCGGGGTTTTTTATGACCGGCTCAGTTACTTGGTTCTTATGGGTGTGTTTCAGAACCGTATTCAATGGTTACGCGCTTGGGATGGAGCTTGGTCGATGGGATGAGGATGCACGGGTTCAACGTTTCTAGAATAAGACGTTATGACATTACTAGCGCTAATGTTCCCAATAATCCAAATAGTCCTATTCCTAGACACAGCAAGATCATTGTTTTTGTGCGGCACATAAAGTTACTCCCTTCTGTCGCTGCCCCGCCGTGTTAGCTTTGCTTGTGTTCGCAGCTTTATTATCTATTACTTAGTATATGACCTGTATAGGCTTACACTTCTTAGTAGTGAGCCCTGTGGTTCAGGGCAGATAACTCACACGTCTTTAATCCATCTCCTACATCACTAGGCAACTTTACCTGAGACTATGCACTAGCTCGGTCGAGTCTGATAGCAATCCATGGCAAGCAAGTCTTTTCGACCACTAAACCTCGTTCCGGCGGGGTTTTTTTGTGACTAGCTTTTAGCGCATTTACTCCGGTACTTTACCCCGGGTAATTACTCCGACCCCAATTATTAGGGAGTCTTTAGCTTTCCATCGTTGCCAGGTTGCATGAAAAGTTCTCTACAAAGCAGCCAATTTATATGCACAGGTAGCAAAGGATTCAACCACTTGAAGAAGTCAATAGATAGGCGTTTACTGTGTGATTACGTTTACTTGAGGTTGGACTGTGTCGATCAGCACTGAAGAACGACTTTCCCTTTCTTTCTCTGAGACATTTCAGGATCATATAGTCGTACACGACATTTTTACTCGCATGCGCCGAGAAGAGCCTGTGGCCTGGTGTCCTGAGCCATGGGGAGGGCCGGGATTCTGGTCCGTGACGAAATATGATGACATTCAGTTCGTTTCAAAAAACCCGGACCAGTTCAGCAGTGATGGAAAGCTCGGCGGTATCACTTTGCCCAGCGACGAGATGATTCGCAATCGAATGAAAGAAGAAGGGACTGAAATCATCGAAGGGGAAGCCGCTGAAGGTAACCTGTTTCAAAGTGGCACAAGCATGATCATGATGGACCCGCCTGACCACGTGCAGAACCGGCGAGTGGTCGCTCCGGGTTTCACCCCACAGAAACTCGACGACCTGACGCCAAGAATTCAGGAGCGAGCCAGGGAAATATTGTGCAATATCGAAGGCAAAGACGAAGTTGAATTTATTAGCTCAGTGGCGGCTGAACTGCCAATTCAAATGCTGGCAGAATTATTTGGCATCGACCAGGAGTTAAGGCACAAGCTATTTGAGTGGTCCAACATCATAATAGGCGGCGATGACCCCGACATTGTCGTGTCTCCTGAGCAGGTCAGAACTGCGATCATGGAGTTGGTGACATTTGGCATGGAGCAGTATGAACAACGGAAGGAAAGTCCTGGCAATGATCTAATCAGTATGTTGGTTCATACAAAGGTGAACGGTCAGCCTGTGGATCTTGGCGATTATCTTTCAACATTGTTACTGCTAGTGGTTGCAGGCAATGAGACTACTCGAAATTCGATTTCCGGTGGTGTTCTCGCATTGTCGGAAAACCCAGAGGAAAAGAGGAAACTCCTTGAAGACCCTTCGCTGATCCCCGCGGCAGTGGATGAAATTATCCGCTGGGTCCACCCCGTGATCTATATGAGAAGGACCGCCACCGAAGATACAATGATCGGTGAGCAGGCAGTTAGAAAGGGCGACAAGCTTGCCTTGTGGTACATGTCCGGGAATCGAGATGAAGACAAATGGCAAGATCCATTTGAGTTTAACGTTAGTCGCCAGGGCACCCGACATCTGTCATTTGGATATGGCCAGCACCTGTGTATTGGCTGGCGCCTGGCAGAAATTCAGCTGAGGCTTTTATTGGAAGAGTTGCTAATACGATATCCCAACATTGCTGTTAAGGGGGAGGTTAATCGGATGAAAACCAATTTCCTTAACAGCATCAAGTCTATGCAGGTAACCTTATAAATTTATCATCACCTGCTCGCCAACAGAAAATTATGTTGGCTAATCGTCCATCACCAGGTCAGCCAATAACCACAAACAACAAAAACTTGGTAGCGTTTAACCACTGCAGTCATACGGCTACACTCTTCCATAAAACAAGTAGGCAACCGATCTGATTCGATACTCAGACTTTTCCTTGAAAGGTCCTGTTGTAATTCCTATCCTCCTGATTAGCAAACAGGCTTAGATTGCCCCATATGAGCTGACGACATACAGTTTGACCTGCTTGCAGCGTTGTCGGGCGCTGAAATGATTAGGTTGGTCCACGCTTCTGGAGAAAGTAATGCTAATGTATTAAGGGACAAAGTGTCTGTTATGCGATTGCGGTGTGCGCAACACGAGGCCCGCTTCGCCCGCTTCAAAAACAACATTTTAATGAACTTGGAGACATAATTGACAATCAGTGAATTAGGGAGTCTTGGAGAAATCATAGGGGCCATGGCTACGGTTGCTACATAGCTGTATCTGGCATACTAAATTCGAGCAAACACACGTGCAGCTAAGCACCAATCTCTCAACGATATTATTGATAGAGTAATTCAGTGGGAAGCAAGACTCGTGAACTCTCCTGATCTAATGCATTCGTGGACTGAAGGTACTAAGAGTTATTTTAATCTTCAAATTGACGAACAAGTACGGTTCACATCTTTGGCTCTTGAGATATTTGCAGCTTGTGAGGCGACTTTGGAATCTGCAAAATTCGGTGGTGTTAAGATTGAGACAATCGGGGCGGTAAAAGGAATCATTCATAATCTGCTGAGGAATAAGGGTATTCAAGAATACTGGGAAGTGAGCGGAAGCAAAACAATGGCTATCGACTTCGTACGAGAAGTTAATATTATTCTAGAGGTGTCTAAAATTGAAAATTTGGACATTCCTGGACTTCTTCCATTTCATATGCCATCTGCGGAAACTTAATCCGAGATGCAGTGATTTAGCGTTTAACGGCCATGCCGAATTTACCAGCTGCTAAAGGGTGAAGTGTTGGGTGTCTCATCAATCAGGCGCTTATCTCACCCGGTATTGCCTTATACCACTGCCAGGCACGCAGGCGGATCAATAATTGCTCCTAGAGCAGATCACTCACACACGCTTAATCCTTTACCTACATCCCCAAACAACCCCGCCTGCGACTATCTACCTTGCTCGGTCGAGTCTGATGGCAATCCATGGCAAGCAAGTCTTTTCGACCACTAAACCTCGCGCCGGGCAGTTTTATGAATTTGAATATGAATTAAGCTAAGCCATGCCCTTTCAGGACCGGGGCGCATCCAAAGCGGCCGTAATTTTGGCCGGGCGATGACGCGACACAAGTACCAAGGCGAGTATGAACGTCAGTGCCTCGGCAATGGGTATGGTCATGTAAATACCCCGGTCGCCAAACCAGATCGGTAATAAGAGCAGCCCCATGACCGGCAGCAACAGGCTGCGTGAAATGGCAATCGTCGCTGACTGCAATGGCTTGTGTAATGCAGTGAAATAAGATGCCAGCGTAATATTCATACCATTGAATAAAAACGCCGGCCAGAACAGCGCGATAAACTCGATTGCAATCGAAACCGCTTCGACTTCATTGTCGCCAAGAAACAACGAAATCAGAAATTCCGGTGCGATAACAAACGCACTGCTGATCAACAAACCCACTACAAATGCGGATATCACTCCGACCGTCATAAATTGCGAGATTCGTTGTGGTAATCGTGCACCCAGATTTTTACTGACAGTCGGTTGCAGTGACTCAGCGATACCGTAGCTGATTTCCATTCCGACCATGACCAGATAACCGATAATGGTGTATGCCGCGACCCCGGCCACCCCCTGTCGGCTGATCATGACCCAGTTGAACAGCAGGACTATCAGACCGATAGATAATTCATTGGCGAATTCAGAAAAGCCGTTATATGCCGCTTTGATCACATCAGACCATCCACCTCTCACGCGTATAAAGTGTAGAGAACGCTTCGGACTGAAAAGGTGGGTCACGAGGATTAGAAAAATAGCTGCCTCAGCGATACCAGAAGCCCATGCAGCACCTTCTATCCCCCAACCCCACTTCACAATAAACAACCAGTTGAGAAAGATGTTGGTCACTGCAAATGCGATCAGACCAAATGAGGCCAGTATCGGTCTGCCGTCGACGCGTACAAAATAATCCAGCGTTAGCGCAGCGATTAAAACCGGTGCGAACCAGAGAATGATGTACATATATGAGTACACTAACTCGTGCAAATCTTCGTTTGCACCCAGCAGCCTTATGACACTGCTCAAAAACAGCAGACAAACGCCAGAGATGAGCACACCGGTCGCGACCGATGCAATCATGGTCTTGGTGAAAATATTACTGGCCTGATCCGGCTTGTTTTCACCCAGGAACTTGCCACACATGACAGAACCACCCACCGCCAGCATAAACACGACCGAAGTAAGAACAGCCCATACGGGTAATGCAATGTTGACGGCCGCGAGTGCCGCTGAGCCAACAAAGTTGCCGATAAAAATACCGTCAATAATCCCGGCAGATGTGGCGGCCAACATCCCCAGAATTGAGGGTAGGGCATAGTGGAAAAAAACCGGGATGACTTTTCCGTTGATAGGGTCGAATCGTTTGCTCATAGGTTCATTATGGAGGTGTAGAACCGGACTGGCGAGTACACTACTTGAATCAGCAGAAATGATTGTGGTTAGGAAGAATAAACCCCCTTTTTCCACATTCAGAAAAGTATCCTGGTTCCAACCGGTTAGCTGCCGTCCCCTTCGGCCTTTCTTAGTGGAATAGCGATAGCTTATGTTGTCTATTTATGGCTAACGGCGAAACCTATGGTTGGTCCAGTCGAAGATCGGCACAGGGTCTCGATATGGCACATAACACCCAGTGAAGTATAAACCACATTTTCCGAACAAGGGTCATGTAGGATGATTGCTGAGAAAAGTGTCTCATAGAATTTAGTGTCAGTGGTGCCAAATGGGCTGACGACGTACACGCAGAAGATAGAGCCATGATTTCGATCTTGTCAGCGGCGCTTCCAATCTTTCTGGCATCTTTATTACCTTGGTGACGCGGGTTCCACGGGATGCTGAGCCAACGCCTTTGACCTGGCGATTCGAGCGCCGCTTGATATGGCCAGATAAGCTCGATACTGTGAAGAACTGCGCTTCGAAATTTGGCGAAAAATTCCGTAGGGGAAACTGAAATGAGCGAAGTCATCGATGATCCAAATGCCTGGCGAGTGGAAACACCCGGTCACAAGGGCTGGAACAGAACAGCACGTCCGGATGATGCGAACAAATACTTTATGGTGTCTGCAGACGGTCATGTTCAGGAGCCCAACGACTTTTTGTCCAGCAGGATGGACGAGTCTGTGCATCATCGATTGCCCGGGGTAACCGTCGATAAGCAAGGTAATCGGTTGCAAAAGACAGAAGGGTTTCGACCGCTGCGTATTAAAAACATCAAATTTGAGGGTGAAGATGGTCTGCGGAATCTATCGGGGAAAACGCCCGAAGATCGCATCAAAGATCTTGCTCGCGATGGGGTTGACGCTGAGGTGCTGTTCCCCAACAAAGGATTAACTATCTGGGCGACACCAGATTCGCAATTTTCACTCGCCATGTGTAAAGCGTACAACGAGTGGGCCTGGGAAACATTTGCTGATTTCAACGATAAACTGGCACCAATGGCCTGTGTTGCACCCGCGGCCCTCGAGGGGACAATCGAGGAAATTCAGAAGTGTGCAAAATTGGGCTTCAAGGGATTATCGCTCCCTTGCAAGCCCGTTTGGGGTGCGCCTGACCATACGCAGCTCAACTACAACTTACCTGAGTTCGATGACCTCTGGGCTTGTATTCAGGATGTCGATTTACCCATTACCTTTCATGTTTCAACAGGACGGGATCCCCGAACCTCGAGAGGTAATGGTGGTGCGGTCATCAACTATGCCGTCCATTCGCTGGCGCCAACGATGGAACCTATCGCTAACCTTTGCGCCTCCGGCGTGCTGGATCGGTATCCTGGCATTATTTTTGGCAGTATTGAAGCAGGCATCGGATGGGTAGCATGGGCGCTGTGCGCGATGGATGAAGCGTACAAGAAACACCATATGTTTGTTCGCCCGGTGCTGGATAGATTGCCGAGCGAATACTTCAAGACAAACGGTTTTGCGAGTTTTCAGGAAGATAAACCCGGTCTGGATGTGGCGAGAGGCCATGGCCTGGAAAACAACTTCCTCTGGGCCAATGACTTTCCTCATCACGAAGGGACCTGGCCACATTCAGCTGCAGCCATCGAAAGAATGATGGTTGACCTGAATGATAGTGAGCGAGCAGGAATCCTCGGTTTGAATTCAGCTCGTATTTTCAAGTTCCCCATTCCGGAACGTTATCTCGATCAGGATGACGCGGCCAGGTTGGCAAAAAAAGTAGGGACGATTTGATGTCAACAAGAACTCTGCGTGGCAAGGTCGCGGTTGCAGGTGTAGGTGAGACTGCCTACTACAAACGTGGCGAAGCACCCGATCCGGAATTCAAGCTCGCGTTAAAGGCGATAAAAGCTGCATGCAAAGATGCAGGGATATCGCCGAAGGAAATTGATGGCTTCGCTTCTTTCAGCAACGATCGGAGCGACCCATCTCGTCTCGCCGCGGCACTGGGTTGCCCCGAACTTCGTTTCGCGAATATGCAATGGGGTGGCGGTGGCGGTGGTGGTGCTGCCGCTTTTGGCAATGCAGCAGCTGCAATAGCGACAGGCCTGGCTGATTGCGTTGTGGTTTTCAGGGCCCTGGCGCAAGGCCAGTTCGGCAGATTTGGACAAGGCCCGAGACGCAACACCATCGCGGGCGACTTTGCACATACGGTTCCATACGGTCTCATGTCACCGGCGCAAATGTTTGCGATGAAAGTTAATCGATTCATGAATGACCATAGCGTCGAGCAGAATGCGCTACGAGCTATTTCCCTGGCGGCATACCACCACGCGCAGAACAATCCTCGCGCGGTGATGTACGGGCGACCACTGGATGAGGAAAAATATGATTCTTCAAGATGGATCGTCGAACCCTTCCATTTGTTCGATTGCTGTCTTGAAAACGATGGTGCAGCGGCGATGATTCTCGTCTCTGCGGAACGCGCAAAGGACTTCCCGAATAAACCGTGCTATCTACTCGGTTCCGTCGGGGGCTCGCACTATCGTGCTGGCGCATCAGTGCATAACACACCGGAATATGCATCTTCGACCTTCCCGACGCTTGCGCCACGACTATATGAGATGGCGCAGGTGAGTGCGAAGGATGTAGACGTACTACAGAGCTATGAGAACTTCACGGGTGGTGTTCTTATGAGTATCGTGGAACACGGCTTCTGCGAGCCCGATGAATGCAATGAATTTTTTGTAAAAGATCGATTCATTGCACCGGGTGGTGATCTGCCACTGAACACGAGTGGCGGTAATCTAGCGGAATGTTACATGCATGGGTTGGGTCTGATTCTCGAATCGGTTCGTCAAATAAGGGGAGATTCCACCAATCAGGTGGAGACACCTGACGTGTCCATGACAATTTCCGGACCGATGGTGACCCCGGTGAGCGCGTGTATTGTGGGTTCGGAGGCAACCTTATGAGTGACAGCTACCTCAACCCAGGCCTGCCTCAACCAGTACCGGCATCCGATGGATTAGATACCCCCTTTTGGAAAGGTCTGCAGGAAGAAAAAATCCTTTTACAGAAATGTGTCGACTGCAACAGTTGGCAGTGGGGTCCGGAGTGGATCTGCCATCGCTGCCATTCGGAAAATGTGGAATACAGTGAAGTGCCGGGTGAGGGCATCATCTATTCTTATGAGAGAGTCTGGCATCCTGTTCACCCGGCATTGAAGGAACAGGGCCCGTATATTGTCGTACTGGTTGAGATACCTGAAGCCGATCACGTTAGGCTGGTGGGGAATCTGCTGGGAGATGCACACCAGGAAGTGAAGATAGGTAGTCCGGTTAGCGCGGCCTTCGAACATCATGCAGATGCAGAGCCATCGTTTACCCTGGTGCAGTGGCGTTGCTGCGACTGACGGTTTCGACAACGCTCATTTAACTTCCCCAGGTCGGGAAGAACCTGTAGGCAGAGCCGACAAATAATGAGCCATAAGCCAGCGGGTAATCAACATCTAGCGAGCATCATTACTTGCTTACCCAGCATTAAAGAATAGGGATACTAGAGTGTGATTTTCAAAAAATACAAAAGTATCCCCTTAAGGCATGCTTAGAATAGTATCGCTGGCCTGGTGACAATTACATCAGGTTCAGTATATGACTAAACTTGATAATGAACTCCTTACGCTCGATCCCTAAGCCATCGTTATCCACTTCGTTGTAAACCACATACAGACCAGTGTCAGCAGACGTTAACCACGCAAACCGCAGATTGGTCGACAGCAGGTCATCGCGTTCGTTGTATTGTACCAGGGCCTGCAGGGAGATTTTCGGCGAGAACGAATAGGTAAGCCGCAATCTGCCGACACCCACGCGAAAGTCACCGGCATCATGCAGATCCACATCGTTGTGGGTCCATGACAGCTCAGTAGTGAACGTCTCACCAATGCGATAGCCAACGGTTGGGATCAGCTGGGTGCGATCACCGCCGAACAGACCGCCGAACTTGCCGTCAATTCTGAAGTTGAGCGGTGCGCTTTGATCGGTCTGCAGCACCAGCGCAACCTCGTGATCATTGTAGTTGCCCGCCGGCACGGTGACACCAGAGACGATCTCAAACGGTGTATCCACACCTTCGTGCAGGAAGTTCATGCCGGAGTGGATCTCAAAACCGCTTTCCCATTCCCAGTGGTTGTCCACATGCAGAAACCCGGTTTCCCACAGACCGTCAAAATTCCAGAAGCCGCGATAGGCAACATGCGGTCGTAGTTCGTGCAGTCCCCAAAGATCACCCGGTCTGATTCTTTTTAGGGCAAACAAGGCAAGCTGTTTGTAGCCGGTACGCGAGACAAAGCCTACCTCGGGATTAAAATTCTCGCCCACCTGGGAGTAGGAAGCCTGGGTTGACCAGGTATCGGTGTTGTAGTCACTGCGCACCCGAAACGCATGGTCCTGACCCGACAGGCCAGGGGTATCAGTGCGAGCGACAAACCCGGACAAGAGTGCAGATTTGCCGATGCCCCACTGGCCGTCAATCCCGTAGGTCCGGTTGTAGTCATCGTCCCTGTCACCAACCATGGATCCATCACCCTGGCGATTGACTATGATGCCGCCGACAGACGACCGGTTACCCAGCTCATAACTCACGCGTGCAACGGAGTAGTCATTCTCTGGAGCGATGCCCCGCACGGCTTCAGATCTCATATGCAGCAAGCCGACATTGGTTTTCGTACCGATTTTTCCGGTGAGGCGAAGGCCACCATCAATGGGCAGCTGCGCGCCGTTTGGACCAATGCCAATGCGTCTGCTAAAAAAGAGTTCCGCCTGCCGAGAGATGCCAACTGAGAACTGACCTGCGTTCTCAAGAAAGAAGGGACGCTGCTCCGGCAGGAACAGGCTGAATCGGTCCAGGTTTACCTGGAACTCATCAGACTCCACCTGCGCAAAGTCTGTGTTGTACGTGACATCCAGCGTCAAGCTGGGTGTCAGTGAATACTTGAGGTCGAAACCCGTTTCGTAGTCTGTTTCGCTCGCAATCGTGTTGCCTTCATTTCTTTTCGCGACACCGTAAGGCGTTAACTTCAGGCTTTTCTGGTGGGGTGGTTGCAGGTCCGTGATGGTGCCGGCATCGGACACGCGGTTGATGTTGTACTGGCGGCCGAGTGGCGCCCAGAATGATATTTCATTGTTGCGCCGGATGTTGCGCTGAAAGTTGATTCCCCAGGTTTGATCTTTGCCCCCGCCATAGCGCAGCGACTTAAAGGGAATCGCAAACTCTGCCTGCCAGCCCTCTGCAGTAATGGACGTCTCCACCTGCCATGAGGTATCCCAGTTGAGGTTGAACTCGCCACCGCCGAATCCAAAACTGCTGGTACCTTCCTTAGTGACCTGGGCGTCGTATTCGAGTCCTGCGGGATTAGTGCCGAAGATCAATCCATTCTGGCGATCATTAAAGCCGTCAAGGATAAATTGAAAGCTGTCGGTTTCATCCAGCGATGAATCGCGGCGGCTGTCCGTGACGATGATCTGGCTCGGGTCTTTGTCATAGCAAATGACACCTACATACAGCATCTGTTCGGTGTAACCGATAAACACTTCAGTGCGCTGCGAGGCTGCTTGTCCATCGTTAGGCTGTATCTGCCAAAACCCGGTAATAGCTGGTGCCTTGCGCCAGGCGGCATCGTTCAGCACGTCACCATCCATCGATGGTGCTTGTTCTAAAAGGGCGGCGCTCGCAACAGGTGCGGCAGAAGGAGCTGCCAATGCAGCCAGACTGGTGCCCATCAGCAGGAGCAAGTTCACTAGAAAACAGGAGTACCTCATGTGATGTGCGCAGTGCCTTAGTTTGAAGCCGGGATAGAGGAAGCATAAGATATCATGATTGCAGAATTTGTCGGGAGTTCAATGCAGGATTTATCAAGGCTACTTCAGGCAGATGATCATGTGGAGGATTTGGGCAAGCTGTCACGTCGAAGCTTTTTCCAACGCAGTTTTGCAGCGTTGACGGCAGGTTCCTTGCTGCCACGGGTACTCGCCAATCAAGCGCCTATTGAAGCGGGCGATAGCGCCTACTGGCGCTGGGTGGCTGATCAGTTTCTGCTGAAACCTGGCCTTACCTATATGAACACAGGTACCAGGGGCCCCTCACCGCGCAGTGTGTATCTGGCGCAGTTGGATGCCATTCGACAATCCAATGAAGACCGCCTCAGTTACGCCAGGTACGTGCACAATGCTGAATTTAAAGACCGGCTGCGCGAAAAGTTTGCAACTTTCCTCGGTTGTAGTGCCGATGAACTAGCCATAACCAACAACACGACAGAGGGGATGGCAATCGGCACCAATGGGCCCGACCTGAACCCCGGCGATGAAATAATATTCACTAACCATGATCATTCAAGCGGCGGACAGCCAGTCAATCTACGCTGTGCGCGGCAGGGAACCAATGCTGTGGTGGTCGATTTGTCAGATAAAAAGTTTCACCCGCCAAAAAGTCCAGACGATATTATCAAAGCCTTCGACGCTGCCATTACGCCGCGAACAAAACTAATCAGCTTTTGCCATATCAACTACACCGACGGCTGCGTGCTGCCGGTGAAAGAGATTTGTGAACTTGCCAGAAGCAAAGGAGTTTTGACGTTAGTTGATGGCGCGCATCCACCCGGCATGTTGAATATGAACATCGCTGACCTTGGCTGTGACATGTATGCAGGAGCCTGTCACAAGTGGATGCTGGCAGGCCAATTAACCGGTTTCTTCTACGTGAGGCAGGATCTGCAGGAGCAGATCTGGCCGTCTATCTATTCAGGCCCGGTGCAAGGCAAGAACATGTACGGCGCCTTTGATGATGCTAAACGTGGCACCACGGCGCAGCGGTATGAGACCCATGGGTCATCCAACTATGCAGCAGCCAAATCAATCGATGCGGCGCTCGATTTTCACAATGCGATTGGCTCCAGCGCCATTGAAGCGCGCGACAGGCATATGGCGACAACCGCAAAACAGGCGCTTGGAAACATGTCAGGTGTTGAAGTGTTTGCTTCAGAAGACCCTAGACTATGTGCAGGGCTTGTCTCGTTCAAGGTGAAAGGTGTCGATACCAAAGAGCTGTCGGGTATGCTGTGGGAACGCCATCGGATATACATCCGCGAGGTTGTCCACGAAGAGATCGACTGGGATGCCAATCGAATGTCATTGCACATTATGGTCAACGACAATCAGCTGGATCGAACACTGGGCGCCATCGAGGAGATTGCGAAAGAAGGCCGTGCCTAGTCGCTACCCGCGGTCGCCCAGCACTCCATTTCAACTGCAGCACCCAAGGCCAGCCCATTTGCACCAAAGGCAGACCTGGCCGGTTTGTCCCCCGGGAAATACGTCACGTAAATCTCATTGAATTTGGGCCACTCGGCAATATCCCGCATCATTACCGTGCATTTGAAGATGTCGCTGAGTGATGCGTTTTGTGATGCTAATAAGGCCTTCATATTGGCAAAAATCTGGTGCGTTTCTGCGGTGATCCCACCGCTGACCAATTTAAAGTCAGCAGGCGTAACACCAAGCGTGCCGGACATAAAAATAATGTTGCCCACCTGCACACCATCTGAAAACGGCAGGCTCAGTGCAGCGCTCTGATCACTGACAATGTGTTGTACATGTTGGTCGGCTAATGCTGGACTAGTAAATAGCCAGGTGAGTATTAACAGGAGGAGGGGCCGCATAGCTGTCTTCCAGGCTAAATTGTGACCTGCCAGTGTGACATTGGTGTGAGGTATTGTCATGTCGCCGGATTAGCCAGCACAATTGTAGTGTTGGGCGGCCCACTTGCGGCTGGCTGCTATTATCGCTGCCGCTCACGCGTTGAGATCTGTGCCGGGGTGGCGGTTCGATTCCGACCGTCGGTACCAAGCGCCTTTCAATACCATCGAGTCCAGTCCAGAAAACTCCCTCTCCCCTTTAAAAACGAGCACCTCAAACCAATTGAAAGCGGGAAGAGAATAGGCGTTATACAGCGCGTTTTGCCTAGCATACAAAAGTATCTTCATAAGGCATGCTTAAGATAAATGTTGGGGAAGACAGTTTTCCGCCAGAGAATGGTCAATGTCAGCCTGGAAGGCCATTTTCATTCTCCATCCACTGAACCGCTAGACAAATTAAGATTCGCCGGATAGAACAGAGGTTGTGTATGCTACTGAATTACGGTGCATCATTTGACGTAACTTCTATTCGAGGAAGAACTTATGAGCAAGAAACCGTTGGAAAAGAGAACACTGTTCTTTTATGGCTTATCCGACGCACCTGTAATGCTGGCATCTTTTCCCATGATGCTTTACATGAACAAGTTCTATGCAACTGACATGGGCATCGATCTTGCTGCCCTGGCGACCATTCTTTTGCTTGCTCGGGTATTTGACCTGATTACAGATCCGTTGGTGGGATATTTCAGTGATCATACCAAGACGCGCTGGGGCAGAAGAAAACCCTGGATATTTGCATCGATACCCTTACTGATGATTGGCATCTACAAAATTTTCCTCCCTGAACCCGGCGTTGATATCTGGTATGTCGCAGGTTGGCTACTGGTCATGTGGCTGGGCTGGACAATGCTCATGATTCCCTACTATGCCTGGGGTGCAGAGCTGTCTACAGACTATGATGAGCGTACACGGGTGACAGGATGGCGAGCGGCAATGGGCAGTATCGGTATGGTGCTGTCTATTGTGATCCCGCTCGTTGCGGTGCTCTTTTTCAATCTCGAAGGTATCGCCGGGATCATGAAGATCACCGGTATCGCTGTGTTGATTCTTATACCCATTGCTATCGGACTAACGTTGTTCATGGTGGAAGAGCGCCAGCAAAAAACTGTGCCTGCAATTCAGGCGTTCGATGGCCTGAAAATTATGATGAAAAACGGATTGTTTCGTCGGCTGGTTCTGGCATTCACATTGTCTACGATGGGCCTCTCGATACTCATGCCATTGAATGCCTTCTATGTTGTTTCTGTGCTTGAAGCTCCGGAAACTTACATACCCATTCTCATGTTTTTCACTGCGATTATTGGCACCTTCGCGATTCCACTGTGGGTGAAAGTCTCTGACAGAATTGGCAAGCATCGCGCCTGGGCAGCAGGTTTGCTAACGGTGCTGGTTGTGAGTCCAACTTATCTGTTTCTTGGCCCCGGTCAGTTCATGTTCATGGTCCCCTTCGCGATGATCAGCGCAATAGGCACCGGTGCATTCCAGACGCTCCCGAATAGCATGAAAGCAGATGTCATCGATATTGACACTGCAAAGACGGGCGAAAACCGTGCAGCGATGTTCTTTTCGGCATGGTCTCTTGCAACCAAAGCAGCGGGGAGTATCGGCGCCTCACTCGGTCTTTTTGCGCTGAGTATGATCGGCTATGACGCCGCAGCTGGTGCTGTGAATTCAGAGGAGGCCCTCATGGGACTGAAATACAGCTATGCCATTTTGCCAGCTATCATGTTTATCACAGCTGGAATGATCGTCTGGAACTACCCGCTTTCACGGGAAAGACAAAGACGCATCCGGGCCGCGATTGATCGAAGGGATGATAGACGAGCTGAAGTGGCAGCACTTAAAGCAAGCGTTGGTTGATAAATCAGCTGCGGGCCCAAAGATTCACATTCTGAAACCGCCAAACTCGCTGGATTGTTGTAAATTAGCGGCCCGACCCAGGAAATTTGAATGTGAACCTGCTTACCTGCTAGCCGACTTACCTGCTGTTTGCATCAATCCATCCTAACCAAGGGGATTGCAACGAACTCGGGTAATCCCTCAGCCCCCGATATGCTACGGTTGGAAAGTTATGCGGAAATTCTTCATGCACGAAAGCTGGCAGCGAAGCCATTTCTCCGGTGCGAGAACGACAGAAATTGTTCTATGATGTCTTGTTCCGAAGGACCCCCGGATTCCTTATCTGCACTGCTGTGCCTCGCCACTCTAATTGCACAATTGAGATTAAACGATCCAAATGATTCCAACAGTCGTCGTTAACCAGAGTGAATGACACCTTAAAAACTGGCACTGGGCTAGTGATCATTACCATGCTGGTCTTGGCCTGTTATTCCCAGACGTTGTATCACCAGGTTGTCTGGGACGCCCTGGTGATATTCTCGCAGCCGGAACTTCAGAGTCTGAGTTGGGAGAACATTCAATGGATGTTTTCAAATTCCTTCATCTCCAGTTGGGACCCCTTGTCCTGGGTGAGCCACGCAATCGACTTCACCCTTTACGGCCAGAACCCTGGCGGCCATCACGCCACCAATATTTTGCTACACCTTGGCAATACATTCCTGGTGTTCCAGATCGTCAGGCGATTTTGTGAAATCAGCCAAAGCCGAGTCAATGTTACTCTGTTCGCCTTGACCGTCGCGGCATTGTTCGCACTGCATCCACTTCGAGTAGAATCAGTCGCGTGGATTGCTGCAAGAAAGGAACTTCTCTACACCTTCTTTTACCTGCTGAGTATCCTGTTATACCTTCGTTATATTAGCGGTGGGCGTTTGCTGCATCTGGGAATTGTGTGCCTGTCATTTGCCTGCGCTACTATGGCCAAATCGATGGCAGTCACGTTACCGGCGGTACTTTTGCTGCTGGATTTCTACCCATTGCAACGGTTTAGATTGTCGCCGCAGGGTCTCAAGCAGATCCCGGGTCTGATCATTGAGAAAATACCGATGTTTCTTATCTGTGTGATCACGGTCGTCATTACCCTAAATGTGCGGGAGCAGGCGATGCTAACGCAGTTATCCCATTGGCAACAATTTGCGAGTGCAACTCACAACATTACAGGCTACATCCTTGAGTTCGTTTTGCCTTTCAACCTCTCACCATACAATCCACTGGCATCAGCGGAACAGATTTTAAGTTCTGTTTACTGGGGTCCACCACTCCTGATCTCACTGGCTGTGACCGCCATCTTCTTTGTACTGGCCATGCGTGGGGCGCCAATTTATCTTGTCTGCTGGCTTTCATATATAGTCATGGTTTTGCCAGCATCCGGGTTTATCCAGATTGGCACCGGGGCACACGCTGATCGCTACACCTATCTGCCGATGTTGCCCATCAATTTGCTCGCGGTGGCAGGACTGTTTTGGGTCTATGGTAGTTTTCCAAAATCGCGACGTCTCGTTCCTATGTTGGCCTGTGTGTGGATGCTTGTGCTTACACTGCTTTGTTTTGTGCAAACTTCGCATTGGAATAATCGCCTGACGCTTTGGGCCAGGGTGCTGGATGTCTACCCAAACACTGCCTTTGCACAAAGAAACATTGCACTTGCATACTTCGATCTGGGTGCTAACGACGAGGCGATGAAACACCTGGGTAAGATGGTAGAAGATGACGAAAACGGAGCCCTGGAGCTTGAGCGTCTAAGGGCGAGACTGGAGCAACAGGGCCTTGAATAATTGGGGTCCATATACGCCCCCAATTAATGACTTCAATATAGCCTGTATTGGCTGGATGTCCTTCTACTCGCCTTATCCCGAATCGAATCGACGCACTCTCACCGATTGAGCTAGACTAGTATTCTCAAAAAGACATCATTCGGAGGGAGACTGTGGTTACATTGTTCCGGTTTGGGCCGGCCTGGGATAAATTTGGGTGCATCAGCCAGTTTGTACTAAAAATTGAAACCTACTTGCGCATGGCGGGTATCGAATTTGAAACCAGGAGTCTTGGCATAGGCTTTGCTGAGACCGCTCCCAAAGGCAAACTTCCCTACATAGAGCACGATGGTGCTCAGATCGCTGATTCCAGCATCATTGTCGATTACCTGAAAGAGCATTTCGGTGATCCTCTGGATGAGGCGCTTAGTAGCAGTGAGCGAGCCAAGGGCCACGCAATCAAGCGCATGATCGAGGAGCATATTTGGTGGATCATGGCGCGCGAGCGATGGTGGGCGCCCGAGAATCCATATTGGGACACTCCGGGGATGCTGAAAGAGCTCGACCAGGCGAGTTATGAAGAAGCACGGGATGATAGTCGGCGCAAATGTATTGAGCATGGTGTAGGCGCTTTTACTGAAGACGAGCTCGACAAACGTGGCAGGGAGGACCTGGATGCCCTCTCAGTATTTTTGGGTGAGCATCCATATATTCTTGGAGATCAGCCGACCTCTGTTGATGCCACGACATACGCTTTCTTGTGGCAGATTATGAATGGCCCGTACACCTCGCAGCTTAAGGATGCGGCTCAAGAACACGACAACTTGTCGGCTTATGTCCAGCGTATGAGCAAGGAGTGGTTCGGAAACGATCCGATGTCGCTGGAACGAGAGGTATCATAAGGGTGAGTGCTGACCTTTGATTGTCTTAGCCGTGGGAGATCGACCGTTCTGTTTCCTGGATCAACCACTTTTAGGAGAAAACTATCGCTAATGCCAATGTCAGTTTGACTGGCGAATTTCACTTTCTAACGCCAGAGACAGAATCTTCTCTCTACCGAAATGATCGTGTGCGCATGACCCGCGACGATCGAGGTAACTTTGTAGATAGCGAAGGCGTAGAAACCGAGTCTCACGAGATCGTGGTAAAAG
>Ga0206679_10000894_pt1 | contig 24997 bp, 15 predicted proteins | sample M110012015metaG_FD_155464 | JGI IMG/M metagenome (GOLD analysis project Ga0206679, IMG submission 155464) | Ammonia-oxidizing marine archaeal communities from Monterey Bay, California, United States - M1 100m 12015 | ecosystem: Environmental > Aquatic > Marine > Intertidal zone | place: USA... | reverse complement strand
CACCAAGACCTCTGGTCGCGCGGCCGACGATGGGCAGGGGGTTTGGTTCCGCCCTTCGGATGTGTGTGTGGCACCGGACGGCTCGGTTCTAGTAGCGGATTGGTACGACCCGGGAGTCGGCGGTCACGGCGCGGGCGACCGCGAAACCTATGGTCGATTGCTACGGGTCAGTGGACCAGGCCAAGAGGGCTCTTTGGGAGAGCGCACAGCAGGAGCTTCCTGGGACAGCCCCAACATCGCCGTGCGAGCCGCTGCCCGCGAAAACGCAGCGCACCTGACCAACGCTTGGATCCAAGCAGCGAACGGTAGCCAACCCCGCCGAGCAGCAAGAGCCTTGGCCATGTTGGCGGGACGCGAACATGGCCCCGCCGCAACGCGCCGAGCCCTCAACCACCCCAACGAACGGGTGCGCGCCGCTGCCCTCCGCATCATGTCTGGCGCAGAAGGCCCCGCCTCGCTGCTTTCGGTCGCTGAAATTCTGGTGGACGACCCGAGCCCTCTGGTACGCGCCCTTGCCCTACGTCTCTTACGCACGGTGGACCCACTAGACAAACACGAGACCCTGCTCGCCCTGTCCCTGCGCGGGCCCGCAAGCGACCGCACCTACCTGGAGTCCATCGGACTGGGTGCCCGCGGCGGAGAAAGCGAATTGCTGCAAGCTCTCATGCAACACCACCAAGAGAGCGCACCGATCCCCACCCTGCTACGCAAGGTTGCCTGGCGTTTGCAGTTGGAGGAAGGCCTGCCCCTGCTTCAATCCTTGGCCCAGGATGAAAGCCTCGATGAAGCGGCGCGCTTAGAAGCAGTCGACGGCATTGCCTGGCTCAAGAGCCCCGCAGCCGCGGACGCCATGTTCGCCCTGGCCCATACAGGATCAGCGAAATCCCAAGGACGTGCCAAGCAATGGCTCGCCCTACGGGCAGGCAACCTGTGGCGTGATCATGGGCTGGCGGAAAAAGGCCCCGCCCAGATGCCATCCACCGCGACCCAGGCCCTGGAATTCCTACGACCTACCGAATTGGTTCCGGTTGAACTCGACGTGCAAGGCATGAGCCAAATCTGGTTGAACACCACAGACAGCGGTGACGGCAACAGCAGTGATTGGGCCGACTGGCTCGACGTGGCGTTCATCGATGCAAATGGAAAGCGTACTCCCCTATCGGATCAGGGTTGGACCTACGAGGAAACCGGTTGGGGCAAGAGCCGCTTTGGCAAGAATGCCACAGGTGGCCCCCTGGTCGTGGCGGGAAAAACCTATGAGGATGGCCTCGGGGCCCACGCCCCAAGCCTGCACGGTTTTGAAGTCCCCGCTGATGCGGTGCTCTTCACGGGCTTTGCTGGACGTGACGAAGGGGGCACTTCCCAGGGCTCGGGCAGCACCATCGACTTCCGTGTTTTTGTGGTTCAACGGGAGATCAAATCCCAGGTCCATGCCCTGCGGTCCGTTGCCCTGGAGAGCGGCCCAGGAACCGTTCAGACCGACGCCATCCGCACCCTGGCGCAACTGCCCAACCAAGCACTTTGGATGGCGGAGCAGGCGCCGGAGTGGAACGAAGAATTGAAACGAGCCGCGCTTGAGGGACTGGAACAAAACCCAGACCTCGGGGTGCGTGCCCTCGCCCGCGGCGCATTTCAACCGATGGACTCAGCCATCCCCGCCGTGCGGCCCGAAGAGTTGCTGGCCTTGAAAGCCGATCCCCTGCACGGCCGTCAGGTCTTCCGCAGCACCGCGGCCCAGTGTTCTTCATGCCATGCCCTCGGCGGCTATGGCCAAGACATCGGCCCCAACCTGAGTTCCGTGCATGAGAAGTACGACCGCGCCGGATTACTCGATGCGATTCTCAATCCATCCAAAGCCGTTTCGATTGGTTATGAGACCCAGATCGTCGCCACCCACGATGGAGAAATCCTGTCCGGCTTTTTGTTGGCGCGGGATGAACACGGGATGGTGCTCAAGACCACCACCGGCGAACGCTTGGCCATTCACGCGGACGAGATCGAGGCCACGCGACAGTCCCCCGTGTCCCTGATGCCGGAGGGTGTCGCCTTGGGCCTCAGCCCCCAAGAGCTGGCTGACCTTGTGGCCTACCTTTCCTTGGGATCAGACCTGGGACGCCAATTAGGGAAGCCGGTAGAACTCTACAACGGCGAGAACTTTGACGGTTGGTTGCGCTTCTTGCCCGGTGGGCAAGACCCCGACAAGACCTGGAGCATCGTCAACGGCATCGTCCAGTGCACGGGGTCCCCTGCGGGCTACTTGCGCACGGAGGCTTCCTATGGAAACTACGAACTGGAGGTGGAGTGGCGCTTCGACCCCACCAAGGGCGCAGGTAACTCAGGGGTGCTCTTGCGCATGAATGGCGAAGACAAGGTTTGGCCTCGCTCGATCGAAGCTCAATTGCACTCGGGTAACGCCGGTGACATTTGGAACATCGACAAGATGGTGATGCAAGCGGATCCCGCACGCACCAACGGGCGGCGCACAAAAAAGGCCCACGCTTCAGCGGAAAAGGCCCTCGGGGCGTGGAACCACTACCGCATCGTCATGGACGGCCCTTTGATGGAACTTTGGATCAACGGGGTCTTGCAAAATGATGCGATTGGATGCGAGGCGAATCCGGGCCCCATCTGCTTGCAATCGGAAGGGGCCTACATCGAATTCCGACGGGTCACCCTCACCCCCATTTTGGACTAACACCCATGGACCCAGAAGGCACTCCCAAGGCCGGCTGGACAATCGTCCTGGCCCTTGTCCTTTTCCTCGGTGGCGCCGCCCTGGCCATGAGGGATATGAGCACATCGAACCGGCCCCATGAGTTGACCGCCGCACCCTACGTGACCGTACTGTTTGCAATCAGCGCAACCTTGGCGGTCCGCTGCTGGATCCACATGGCGCGCTCGAATCCTGCTGTCGGCGGTCGTTCCCTGATGGCCCGCGTACTGCAAGTATTTCTGGGACTGTTTATCGTGGTCAACCTACTGCTTCTTGTCTCAGCAGCCGGCACTGCATGGACAGTCCTTACGAGCTAGGTCCTGGACCCGCCGGGATCAGTCCACCCGCGCCCATGCAATCGTCCCGGTCCCGGCGGCGCCGCCATCCAGCAGCAGATGCAGGGTTGCGCCGGCAAGGGCCTCGGGCAGGTTGAACTCCAGGACGCATTCCCTTTGACTTTTATTGAGGGTGCTCGTTTGGACAATGTGGACTCGTATATCCTCGCCAATCATCAGGCGCGCGCTGGCGATCGTGAGGGCCTTACCCCTGGTGAGGTTAAGGCGCAGGCTGTAATTGCCTGCCTCCAGGTCTGTAGGCAAATCCTCAATGATCCAGGTGGTGTTCTTTGCGACCGGGTGGCGCTTGGTCCAACCAAATTCCAAAGACGGGCCCGCGTAGGAACTCAAGTAAAGCCGCCTGCCCGCCTGACCGGAAACCGAATCGGGTGCTTCGGCAAAGGCGGCTTGGAAGCAGGCTGCGGCCTGGGTGTCGTGCCCTTCCCAACGGCGATAGGAACTGCCCAAGGCCAATTGAATCACGGCTCGCTGATCCGGGGTGTAGGCGGAGTTTCCGAGCATGGCCTTCAGGCGCTGTTCAGCCTCTGCCCCCTTACCGCCCTTGGCTTCGGCGGTGGCTTGTTGCACAAGGGTGGTCCATTTAGGAAAGGAAAAGCGCGCGTGGTGACCGCTGGTATCGGTGGGATCCAGACGCTTGATGTCTGCCAGTAGGGTGGCACTTGGGTCCAGGTCCAAGGCCTCACGTTCAATCAAAAGCGCCAACTCTTGGGCTCCCTCGCCGGATTCCCGGGCATGGTCCATGGCATTGGTCAGCTCTCGCCAACGCAAGCAAGTGACCGAAAATGCGGCCAGTGTTTTTTGAGCCCCGGCCAAGTCCTTAGGCAACTGGCGACCCTGACGTGATCCGATCAACGTCCCCGTTGGGGTGTAGGCCAAGACAGCTGGATAGGTGCGCAAACCGCTGCCTTTCTTTTTCCAGCCCTTGTTGCGCTCGGTGTTGGGGCCTCCCTTGGCCTTGTCCGTGGTCTGCAGAATGTCCACATCGCTGAGAACAAATCCCTCGCCTAACTGTCCGGTAAAATCCTCCTGGGTCCAAACCTCCAGGAACAGGCGCTCGCTAAAGGGATGCCAATCGGAGCCATGCACGAGGACCAACAACATGGCGTCCTGTTCCGCGCACAGAGTCCGCCCGGCGGAATAGGAATGGGACTCATCAACCGGGGCATTGAACCCAGCCATACCCAAGAACACACAAAAGAAAAAAGCACCCATGGTTCAACTCCGGCGATGGCCCCAAACAAGAAAACGAGTCACATGCAAGCAGTTGGTGTCCTTTGCCATCCGCACCCATAGGGCGCGGTGCTTCTTCGCTTCCAGATCCAATGAATAGAATCTTTTCGTTCCCTCCAGGACCCCGACCTGTTCCCAGGTCTCCCCATCGGTACTGATTTCCACGCGGCTTCCAGCTGCTCGCCATGCCTGGCCGCCGGTGACGTTTTGGATCCCGATGCCTGATCTCCGTGTGGTGCTCAAGTCGCACAGCGATGAACGAGGCCCCGTTGTCCGTGTGGCAACGGCCGCCGTGCTCCCCGAGAATCCCCCAGTGGGTTTCCGGGGTGTCCCAGCGATTGCCGCGCCCGGAAACTTGCAGCAGTCCCCCGGCGGAAACCAGGTCTCCGGGGAATGGCTTGATCCCCGACATGTCCTTGGGTTCGGACAGCCTGGCGGTCTGTGCGCCAATGATCTGAAAGGTGGGCACATCGCCCCGCGCAGCCGCATCCAACAGAGCACTGCGGGCAAGTTTTTTAAGCACTGCTGATCCGCCCTCGCCCCCATCCGAAGAAGCCGCCAAGATCCGGGCCAGAGTGGCCTTGCCCTCGGCTGAATCCGCGTCGTGCTTCCCAAGTAGCCAGGCCACCAGGGGCGGACCAAAATCGGGTGACGAAATGAGGATGTTGCACATGGTGCTCTCCAGCTTGCTCTGGCTTTTTCCATCCAGTTGCTTGAAGGCCCAATCCCAAGCGCCCTCCACATTCCAACGCCCCGCTCCCCAACGATCTTGATTCCGAATCCACTTGAGCAGAGTGCGCAACTTGGCGGCGTCCTCTAGCTCGGCGAACAGCTTGGGATAAACCCGCTTGGAAAGGATCCCCCACGCGGGCCCTTCGTGTCCCTGCAAACCGTCGAGCAGCGCATTCTGGTAACGCGCCCACCAGGCCGTGTCCTGGGCAGTGCGTTCACCAAAGTCCGCCCACGCCATCCACAAGCCATAATGTAATCCATGAGCCTTGAGAGCCTTGGCCCACTGGTCGTTGGCCTTATCGAGTTTGCCCTCCTGCTCAAGGGCATGGGCCGCGCGGGCAAGGTCCGCCGCGCGCGCGACGGACTCGGAATCCGAAAAGCAAGCCTCGGTCAACATCAAGCTCTGCCAGGTCCCATCGTAGAACTTCGTATGCAGACTGCGTTTCCAGGAAAGGGAGTAAGCAGGTTTCCACTCGGTGTCGCTGATTTTAACCGTGTAGGCACAATGGCCTGGCTCGCCCATGGTCGCTGCGGGAATCCCATTGGCCATCGCAGCGGACGCACCGAGGTTGGAAAGCGCGCCGCACACACCGCCCACTTCGATCACCATCTCGGGCATAGCCTCAAAGGATCCCTGGAAGGGCATGTAGTAACTGGGCCGCTGCACGCTGTCGTCAAGGCAATTGAAAGAGCGATAGGGAGCTTGCCAGCAGGCCCTCACATATTCCCGGCGGGGCCAACAGATGCGATCACGCAAGTAGACCAGGGAATCGGTGTCCGCCATGTTCCCCCATTGGGCACCGCGCGCCAGGAAACGTCGCTCCCAGGTAGCAAGGCCTTTGTAGCAGGCATTCAAGAGACCCGCTGACTCACTGTCGCGGTAGTACTCGTAACGCTCCACCATCCGGGCACTGTCGCCATCTCTGAAGCCCAAAGCCAAGGCGCACGCGGTGGCCATGCCCCGATCCACTGGCCGCTGAACTAGATCACGATCCGCCTGCCAGACCTCCAGCAAGAAACCGAGCACAACTTCAGGCCTCCGCACGGGGCCAGAGTCCAGGATTTCCCGCAGCCAGGTCTCGTTGCTGCCGAGGGACTCGAAGAACTCTTCGCCCCCAACTGCCTGATGCAAGGTGAGCCAGCCGTCTGACCCAACTCGACGTTCAAGATCGCGGAGCAGAGCAGAAGAGTCATCGGCCGGGCCGGCGACTAGAGAAAACACAATCGCAGCAGAGGTCAGAAGCATTGATCAAGCCGGGTAGAAGCCCCCATATTATAGACTGCTGGCTCGACGCGATAAATAACGAGTTCCCAAGACCGGCGCGGTAAGCAGCGCACCATACCCTGCACCGAGTTCACCCTGGAGAAACGGCCTCCTCGCCTTTTTGCGGAGCCATCCAGGTCAAGATGGTCGAGAAGGCTGCCAGCAGAACGGCAGCCAACAAGGCCCGCAAGTCGTAAAAGGTCCCAAGAATGGTCGAAACCAACTCAGCCCGAGCGGCCTTCCATTCAGGGAGGGTATGCAGCAGGGCCTGGGCTGCGGCTGGCTCCGCGTCATACTCATTGAGACCAGAAATCCCATAGTGCCTGGAAGTACGCGCAAGGTAAGCGTCCAGGACGCCAAGGTCTCTTGCACTCATCCACCGGGGGACGCCGAGACGATTCATGATCCAGATTGATTGGGCGGTGGCATGACCCCAAACAAAAGTCAATCGATCCGCTCTTGCAAGACCAGTCTCGTCGTACTCCAAGCTTGCGGAGTAGGTTGCAAAGGCACCCTCTTGCTCATCATCTTCAAGAACCCAGGTCGCACGCAGGATCTCATCCGACGCTGACTTCAACTCTGTCGCTCGATCAGAAAACCCAAGGACATCCAAGACGCGAACAGCGTAGAACAAGTCCTTCGAATTCGCGTACTTGTAGCCAGGAGCCACAGCCGCAATCACTCTGCCAGCTATCGCTTCCCGTTGTTCCGTCGAGATGGAGCCGAGGTGCAACTCTGCCATGATCGCAGGCAGAAGATGCTCCGCTCTGGATGAGGTGGGCGCTTCGGACCTGGTGTATCGCCCAATTTTCTCCGGATTCGCAACGGCCCGATAGTGCTCTTCCTCAAAGCAGCCAAGCTCCATGAGCGCCGCCGCATAGAGATGGTTGAAGGACCCACCGAGAATCTCATTGTCCAGGCGCTGCTTCGCAGCGGCTTTCAGTGTTTGCGAGTCAAAGGAGAGTTCGCTGGCTGTCTCCATATTACTCACAACCAACTGAACCTGGTTGATCTGCGATGTGTCATCCAGCGAAGACAGCCACTGATTGACATCCTCCAGACTGGTGGGGATCTTCCCTATGGGACCAAAGTGAAGCGCCAGGACCAAAGCCGCAAAAAAGGCATCCATACCGATCCAGCTTCGACCAGCGACAGAACCTTTCCCTCGACGACCGAGATTGCCCAGCTGCCGACAAACCGTTCCCCCAAACAAGAGGACCAGGGGAACGAGCCACGCGCCGGTCAAGTCGCGCCCTGCAAATGTATCTGGCACGCTCAGCTGCAGCGAGGTCCCCGTCAGCCAGTACATGGCTGCCGTAGCCCGCTTGGCCACCTCTTGGCGCGACGCCAGACCGGCACGGGCCAATGAAGCATAGACCCCCAAGAAGACCAGAGTCGAGAAACTGACCAGCAGGGTCAGCGCATCATTCGGTGCATGAAACAGCATCCAAACAACGCCGATCATCATGACCAGGCTCGGCAACCAGTAGCGACGCCACCAGGCCTTGGAGTCATCCCGTGCAGCGACCTCGTTCTGACGCTGTCCCAGCTTCTTGCCTCCCAGCACAGCCCGCAGTCCGAGCGCAAAAGTTAATAGCACCATCGCTGCTGAGAGCGCTGGAAACAGCATTACGCCTGGGAGGATCTTTGCGCTGACCTTGCTGCCCACAGGGAATCCAATCTTGATCATTCCCTGCGGCAGCAGTACCGGGGGAAAGAACGCTGCAGCTCGTTGAACAAACACCGGCAACTTCAATATCGCCTGAGGCTTGCTCTCTTCTGACTCAACAGGCTCAGAGGTCTCTGCCTCCTCGCCAATCCGCTGCTTGACCTCCCGCAGGAACTCATCATGATCTGCGCGCAACTCACCCAGTCCATCGAAGAGATCCTGACTCAGTTGATCGCCCTCGCCTTCGATAAGGTCTTCAATAACAAGGGGCTTCTTCATGATCTTTCCTCCAACAGCATGTTCTTCTCCAGTTGTTCCTTGAGGGCGGCACGGGCCCGACGCAAGCGGCCTTCCACGGCACGCTCTCCAAGTCCAAGCAACGAACCAATCACCGCCAGCGAACTGCCTTCGGTGTAACGCATGAGGAGCACAGTTCGCTCTGTGGCCTTGAGCTGAAGCAAGGCCTGCTGCACTCCACGCACGCGCTCTTCCCGCTCCTGCGCTTCGGTAGCCTCCGGACGGTCTGCCACAGACACCTCTGGCATGGATATCAGCCGCCCACTTCCGGAACTCGCGCGTTGCCCTGCATGAAACAAGTTGTTGGCAATCCCAAGCAACCAGGCTCCCAGCGCTTTCAAATCGTCCCAATCTCCCTTGTAACGATCCCGAGAAAGATACGCCTCAGAGAAAGTATCCTGAGCCAACTCCACAGCGTCCCTCGGACTCGCCCCCCAGGTTGAGATCAACGCGATCAAGGGGCCCTTGTGGGAGGAGATGAGAGATTCCAGATCCATGTCAGATACAATTGTCACAAAACGTCTCTATCCCACGGAGAACTTGCAGAAAACCCCGAAAAAACTGCCCTGATAGGGCTTGAGGAGTACTGGGCGCTGTGGCGGCCTTATTCTGGCTCCCCCCGACCAACAGCCTACCGGACCCACTGCTCTGTCAGGACCCAGCAGAGAGAACACTGTCGAACCGTATGATCAAGCTGCTCAAGGCTTGAGCTTCTTCTTCCCGGTGGGTGACATGCAGGATTGTGGACGAGTTCGCTGAATAGACTTCAGCCAACACAACCTGCATCGCCTCGCGGGTCTCGTCGTCCAAGGAGGACAGGGGCTCATCCAGCAGCAAGAGCGGAGGCTTGCTTGCCAGTGCCCGGCCCAAGGCGACCCGCTGGCGTTCACCTCCAGAGAGTTCATGGGGACGCCTGTCGAGCAAAGACCTGAGAGCGAGCTGACTGGCGAGTTCCTCCAGGCGTTGCTCCTGTTCCGCGATGGTACGGCGACGAATCCGGAGAGCGAAAACCAATTGCTGCCGAACAGTCATGGTGAGAAACAAGGCGCCGTCCTGGGGCACATATCCAATGCCTCGGTCGGCGGGATCGCGCCTGGCCATGTCCTCACCGTTGATCATCAGGCTGCCCCCGTGAAGAGGTTGAAGGCCTGCAATCGTCTCCAAGAGCGTCGTCTTACCGCAGCCTGTGGGGCCCAACAAGACCGCATAGGCACCGCTGGGGATCGTCAGGGAAATCTGGGAGATACGCGTTTCCCCCGCGCCCAAAATTCCCTGGCGCAACTCAATCATGGGGTGATCGCTCACAGTAAGCCTCCCCGCATGCCGAACATGCGCGCCAGAACCAACACGCTGATTGCGGCAAGAACCATCAGCAGGGAAACCGCAAGGGCTGCCTGCAAATTACCGACGGAGAGCTCAAGGAAAACCGTCGTGGGCAAAACCTCGGTCTTCATGCGCGTTGCCCCTGAGAACACCAGGATCGGACCGAATTCCCCAAGGGCCCGTGCAAAGGCCAAGGACCCCGCGGCAATGATTCCGCCCCGCGCCTCGGGAAGGGTCACTCGGAAGAAAGCCTGGGCTCGGGTGCAGCCTAGGGTGCGCGCCACTTGCTCGGGGCGCGGGTCAATGCTGTCAAAGCACAGACGCATGGTGCGCACGGCAAAAGCACAGGCCACCACAAACTGGGCCAGCACCACACCGGGCAGCTCGTAAGTCATCTCCATCACGTGCTCTTCAAAGAACTGTCCCGCCGCGGTTTGAAACAGAATCAAGAGACTCAAACCAATCACCAGGGGCGGCAGCACGATGGGAATGTCAAAGAGCGCATCGAGCAGACGACTGCCAGGGAAGCGGAAACGCGCAAGCAGGTAGCCAGCGGGCACCGCCACCACAAGAGAAAGCAGCGCAGCCAGGGTGCAACTGATGAACGAAAGGGCAATCGAGTGACGGATCGCGTCGGACTGAAGCGCAATCCAACACTCGTCCCAAGATGTGAAGCCCACATCGGCCACAAGCAAGCCGAGGATCAAGAGGGCATAGAGTCCCGCCAGGAAGCCTAGCCCGCCCAAAAACCACTGACCGCGAACTCTAGAGTTCATCGGGAGTCCTCCCCCATGCGCCATTCAAAGCCCAACTTCCTGAACTGCTCTTTGGATGCGTCGCTGGTGGCCGCGTCGAACATGCGCTGCAACAAATAGCTTTGCGTGTTGTTGCGGCGAACCGCAAAGAGTTGTTCCGCGATCGCATTGGGTGTCAGGGCCACGGAAGAGAGTTTGTCCCCGGCCAGGGCAGCGTTGCTGGCGTAGACCACCGCCGCATCGAGGGCGCCGGTAAGCAATGCGTTGACCAAGAAATCCCCCTGGGGGGCATCCTGTTTCAAATTTCCGCTGGCGGCAAAAGCTGCGGCGAGGTTTTCCTTCTCCATCTGGGCTTGGGTCAAACGCCCCAGTGCGGATTGTTTGGGATGGGCGAGCCCCACTCGCAGGCCGGGCCGAGCAAGGTCGGCGAGGCCCTTCAACTGCAAGGGGTTCTTGGGGGCGCAAATGAGCACCAAAGGATTGTTCGAAAGTACCACGCGCGGGTCAAACCGCTCCTGAACCTCGTCCAAGAAACTGGCGTCGCAGGAGAAAAACACATCAGGACTGCCGCCGCTTTCCATCTGGGACACAAGGATTCCGCAGCCGTTGTAGACCCGAGTGAGATCTACCCCCTCGCGCTGGGACCAGGAGTGAAGAGTCTTCTCCAACGCCGAGTGAAACATGGAACCGGCATAGAGCAGCACCTCGGGGCGCGCGGACCAGGCGTCCCCTTCCGTAGGAGTCAAGCCAGCCCCAAGAAGTAAGCTCTGCCGCGATCGCGGGCCTGCAGGAAACGAGCAAGCTGCAGGGCGCTCGTGGGGCGTGGACTCTGTCGGAGCACCCCCACTGAAACGCGAATGGGTTTCTGCTCCAGCTCGGGCAAGCGCACCAGGTCCAGCCCGTCGAACTGGGCAACGGTGGCGTCCCACACAATGGCCGCATCTACCTGTCCAATTTGCAAGCTGGTGGCGAGTTCGGTGACCGTGGGCTGAAACACCTTGGCCTTGGCTTCGATCTGTGTCCATAGGCTTAGCTCGCTATAGACCGTCTTGACCACGCGGCCCACCGCAGCAGCGGAAGGGCTGCCAAGGGCAAAGGGCAAGTCTCTGTCCAACAGGTCTTCTATGGTTCGAAGTCCCAGGGGGTTGCCCTCGGCCACCGCGAGAACCGGGCGCATGGTGGCAAGGGGCAAGATCTCGGCGATCAGGTCTTTGGCGCGCCCCATTTCCAAAAAACTCTGATCCCCGGGCAGGTAAAGGTCCGCCGCGTTGCCATCCACTTGGAGCTGGCCCAACAAGCTGCCGGACCCGCCGAACTGAATGTGCACCGTGGTACCGGTTTCCTCTTCAAAGGCACGCACGGCAGGTTCCACCGCGTGTCGAATCCCGGCGGCGCAGTAAAGCGTCAATGGCTCCCCGTCCCCATGACTGGAGGGAATGCCCAAGCGCACGAGAGCCAGACACAAGAGCGCGATCAGCGCCAGGAATAGAGTCAACGACTTCATCTTTCGTCGGCAGAGTGCAAACCCTTGGGGCCCAAGTAGACGGTGCGACTCTCAGCAATCGGCTCCTGAGAATGGGTCGCCATCATGAGGCAGCCGCCGTTGGTGCGGAAACTCTGGAAAGCCTCCAAGACCAAAGCCGCGCTCTCGGGATCGAGATTTCCGGTAGGTTCATCGGCCAGCACAAGGGCGGGCCCATGGACCAAGGCACGGGCAACTGCTCCACGCTGGCGTTCACCCGCAGAGAGTTCCGCAGGCCGGTGATGAATGCGGTCTCCCAAGCCCAGTTGCTCCAGCAGCTCTCGCGCCCGGGCTTCGCTTCCACCGGCAAGGCGCGTGTTGTCGAGCAAGTCGAGGTAGGGCAGAAGATGCATGCTCTGGAACACAAATCCAATGGACGTCTGCCGCAATTTGGCCCGGGCCGCGGGGCCCAAAGCGGTCAACTCCACGGATCCCAAATGGACCCTGCCCTCGGTGGGACGCAACATCCCGCCTAGGATGGAGAGGAGAGTGGTTTTGCCCGCGCCACTCTTTCCGCGCACCACGATGAACTCCTCTTGCTGTGCGCTCAGGCTGGACGGGGCCAGAGCGATGATTTTTTGACCCCGCAGATCGTAGTGCATCCCCGCGCAGTCCACTTGGAAGACACTCATGAGGTCTCCCCCAACACGCGCACGGGATCTTGGATGACGGCCAAGGCCACCGGGATCAGACTCGCCACCGCAGCGAAAGCGGGCGTCACGAATAGGGCAACCAGAACCAAGTCCAGTTCCAGGTTCACCGCACCCGCGCGGGTTTCGAAGAGCACCCGCCCAAGGTCCGAGGCTAAGAACCCGCCAAGCAACACCCCTGTTGCTCCGCCTAACAAACCCAAGAAGGCCGCACGGCCCAGGAACAAAGCCGCCACTTGACCCGAAGACTTTCCAAGGGCCCGCAGCACCCCGATCTCCTCCCGGCGCTCGCGCACATTCAACATGCACAGAGCTCCCACTAGCAGTGCGCAGAGCCCAGCGATCACGGGGAAACCGGATTGGAGAAAGCGCCCGGCCAATTGGCGTTGATCGCGCCGCGCATCGGCTAGAGCCTCCCGCCGCACAATCACCGCCCCTGGCATGAGGGGGTCGAGCTCTACGCGCAGGGCAGCCAAGGGATCCGCAACCTCTTCCGAGCAATGACATTCCAGGGCTTCGATTTCAGTGATGCGTCCGTCTAGATCGAGCAGGGATTGAGCGTCCCCAAGGTCCAAGAAAACCTGCACATCCTGCTCGTCCCCCACGGGAGCCAAGACCCGCGAGATACCAAAAGTGCGTCCCAAGAGCTCCACGCTTGCGCCCTCTTCAAGGCTCAAGAGTCGCGCAATTTCGTCGCCCAAGACCAAACTGCCCGGTTCCACGACGCGCCCAAAGACCGGCTTCATGGTCTTGCCCTGTTTGAATATTTCGCCGCTGATCCCGGTCAGCAGGACCTCCCGACCTTGCCAATTGTGTCGGCGTTTGATCATGGGCACAAGCCGGTTGGCCACGCCCTGGTCTTCCAATTCGAGCAGGAACTCGACGGGCATGGAACCCGGTGCCAGACCCTGGGCCCAGTAGGCGTCCAGTGAAGTACCTGGGGGAAGAATCAGAATGTTGAGGCCCATGTCCCGCTGCAGGATCCGGGTCTCCCCTTCGTTCGAGCGGGCAAGCAGGAAGAAGAACAAGGCGGCAGCCACAGTGGCCCCGAGGGCACTCACCGCCAACAGCGCACTCCACCTGCGCAGAAGCAACTCCTTTGTCACGAGACGCAAGATGCTCATGAGCGGCGCCCCAGCAAAACAATCAAGGCCGCAACCACGATGCATGCCACGATAAAAATCAAAAGAGCCCAGGGGGCCATGGCGAAGGTGAGTGGATCGGAATCGTCTTCATCCTGCCCCACATCTTGCACCGGATCACTCTGATCGGGAAAGCCCCAGTCCCCTGCGCCCCCCCCTGTGGAGTCGATCCCTTTGACCTCCGCATGGGTTTCTTCAGGAACCGGCGGCCTGTCGATTCCGGCGAGGCCACCCTCGCGATAACCAAACAGCACCTCGCCCAAGTCCGCAACGGCCCGGGTGCCCGTACGTTCCGCTGAACCGCGCGAAAGAATACGCGTCACCTCAGCCAGCACATAGGGGCTCGCAGGATCGAAGCCAAGGACCGTGGCGGCAAGGTCATGTTGCTCAGCATCAAAGCGATGGGGAATCCGAGGCTCGGCGGCCCAGTCCCGATCCGTGTCGCACTCACAGGATTCGCCGATGAGGGCTAGGGCGCTCAAGATCTCGGCGGTGACGAGACGCTCCCCCACCAACGGCTCACCCACTCGTTTCATGCGGCCATAGAACATGATCAGCGCGGACTGCTCCGGATCCAAATCCAGCAAGCCCGCGGACCAAAGGGCTACCCGCTCGGTCTCGCGCGCACTTGCCGGGAGAATATGAACCGCTACTTCCCCCGCCAAAGGCCGCGGCAAGTTAGGTTCGATTTCGCGCAAGAGCTCGATAGCCGAGTCGATCTGTTCTTCGGCGTGCCTCACTCCTTCTGGGTCCGTCCCCGCCACCAAAACTACCGTGGCAAAAACATCCAACATACTTGCGCTCAGATTCGCCCTCAAAGGAGAGTCCAAGACCCCGGACAAACTGCGGACACGTGCGGGCCCGTCGTCCGGGCTCTCGCCAGTGGACTGCCCCAAGTCAAGCCGCAGGCCGTCCTTGGAGACCAGGGCCCAACGGGTGGCAAGATCATTGCTGGGCTGGACGCGAGCGGTCACATTGGCATCCTTGAGCAACGCCTCGAGAGCGCGCAACTCCTCCTGGGAATCCACAGGCCCGGTCGCCTCAACGACCCACTCAGCGTCCACAAGGCTGACAAAACCAATGTCGCGCACGGTGTAGCGGCACACAAGCTGCAGGGTCATGAGACCCGCGAAAAAGAGCAATCCCTTCAACGCTCATCCTTCGGCATGAAGCCGATCGAGGTTTGAATCCAAGTACCGCAACTGCAACCGCCACCGCCCTCGGGGGACAGCAGCATGCCCTCTGCGGGGATTGTGCTGATCCAACAATCGGGTCGCAATCGTTTCCAACGTGTGGAGCGACCTTCGAGCACATCCCAAACCGCGAGTTCACCTGCACGCAGGAAGAGTGCGTTCTTGGAGGCCACATAGGTGCCGCATTGATGTCCTTCGGGGAATGGTTGAGCTTGGGGCTCTCCGGTTTCCAAGTCCATCACCGCTGGACGCAGATAGACCTTGCCGTTCACGACCAAGGGACGAGACAGGGACTTGCCGTGGTGATCGACCTCCCAGGTGAATTTGCGTCGCCAGAGACTGGCGCCGTTGCCCGCGTCAAAGGCATAGACCGCAAACTCGCCCCCCGCAGAACTAACCATCACAAGTTTCCCATCGCTTTGAGCCAAGTAGATCGCCACTCGGCCGGGGACCGGAGTCGCTTCCCGTTCCCAAAGGACCTGGCCGGTTTGCAAGTCCAAGGACACCAACCACAGGTCCTCCCAGAGTTTACTGGAACCTATCCTGCGAGCATCGGCCCCTAGTAACTCGGTGTTACGGCACTCAAGAAAGCTCACCGCCCCATCGGCGATGGTGATGGTCGGATGCAAGACAAGACTGCCACTGCGCTGCCAAGCCAGGTCACCACTGGCCCGGTCGAGGCCAAAGATCCCATCGCCGCAGACCTTTTTGGCCGCCTCGCCCTCACGCGCGTCGTACCAGGCATCACCACCCCACCACGCGGTGAACGGAGCACCCGCCTTAACTGGCGTGCCGACGATACGCCGGGGAGTCGCAGCCACATAACCCCAGTCCCATTCGAAGTCATCCCGCGCACCGGCCTGGACTGGCAGCTGACGCTTGATGTGCCCTTCCTCCCCATCGAACTCGAAAAGGAAACCCTGCATGGCCAGGAAGTACTCCTCACCCTCAGCGCAAGAGTTTGCGCAATCCCGGGGCACATTGAAGCGCGCCATGCTCGGCAGCTCCACATTCCACAGGGCTTGACCGCTAAAGGCATCAAGGGCAATCACCCTGTGTAGGCCTTGCATGAACAAACGGCCGTTTGAGGTCAGGGGTGCCGCCTTGCGATTTTGGCGATCGGACTGATAACGCGCACCGGGTCGCCCGAGCCAATTCACATCCAGCTGGTCCACAGTGCGCACGCCACCAAGCTCCTCGCCGTTATAAGCGCTGTTGTCCGCGCTGCCATACATGTGGCCCCAACTGCGGGCGCCCGGAAGCGGGCCACGGGTGCTCGTGTGCTCGCCCCATTGGATCAAGCCCCCTGGGGATTGAACCCGTTGGACCTCGGCCAATTGGGCTCGGTTCGGAGCCGGGTGACGATCGCTACCGGTAACAAAAGCGGCATAGGCCGAGGGCAGGGGCAGATGATCCAGATCAGCCACTTGCAGGGCAGCGATGCGCGAACCATAGGCCGAATGGGCGTGCAACTTGCGCCGCAGTCCTGCAATGCGCCGTGCGTCTTCATCCACCACCAGAATTCGATAGCGACTCTTGCGCGCCAACTCAATCAGCGCATCTGGGCTATCATCCGCACCGATCACCAGGGCAAGCCCCGCTTGTCCCTCGGCCCAGGCCCCAGCCTCATCCCGGTCCACCGCCGGAAGTGTCAGGTCAAAGTGTGTGTCCAATTCGAAAATCGCTGTGGCAGGAGCATCCTTGTGCACTCCAGCCCTCAAGCGATAACTAAGAACCGTATTGCGAGGCAGATTTTGAATCAGCCCCTCGTGCTGGGTTCCCTCGGCGCAGACCACCCGCTCCCAGGGGCCAGGAGCCTGAGCACCCTCCGCACGCCACTCAAGCACCCCCTTGTGCTTGGACGCAGTTTGCCAACGTACAAAGGCTGTGCCACTCTTCGGGAACCGCAGGATCGGACCAAAGGCCAGATCGAGAACCGGCTTCGTTGGTTCCAAGGGAGCCCCTCCGATCTCCACCGGACCGGGAAAGTCAGCAACCTTTTGATCATGCATTGCGCGGATTTCCTTGTCCTTCAGGGCCCGACTCCAAACCGCAATCTCGTTCAACATCCCGGGATGACGGAAGTACTCATCGTTATCCCGGTAAGCACCGATGTGATACCAACCGGTGGCAGGCGCAAGAATCGGTCCCTCCTCCTTCGTGCTTTCGGCAACCATTTCGCCATTCACCCACAAGCGCTGGACGCGACCATCATAGGTGCCGAGAACGTGGTACCACGTGCCCACCTGGAATGGCTTGGTGTCGACAACCCGGGTCAGGCGTGTATCGCCCTTGGTGCCGGTGACTACAAAGCAGAACTTGTTGCCACTAAACCCAAGCAACCAGCCCTTTTCATCTTCTCCATTGTCCTGGGCAGCGCTGATGATGCCGCCCCACTGAATCCCCTGGTCCACCCGCACCCAAGCGGCGGCAGTAATCGCTTTGGTGGGCAGTTTCGCCTTGGCAAGATCGGAGGTGATGGCCAAGTCGGTTCCTGTCCCGTCCAAGACAACTGCTTGCAAGGAGCCCACCTGCCGCAGGTCAAGTGATCCAAGGGGATGTGCCGCAAGTCGGCCCCGGACCTGATTGACAAACACGGTTTGCGTGCGCGGGTCATCGTCGGAGAGAGGTTGCTGTAGGCGAGTATTGCTCTGGAAAACCCAACGGTCCACCAGGCCACGGGTGGGAACCTTGGGTATGGAAGGCGACGGTCCAAGAGCTTGCTTGCGGCTGACTTCCGTGTACTTGGCAGCCAAGGCAATCGCCGCACCACCCTCGCTGAACACATGCAAGACGCCCCGGTCCGTAGCCACGAGCAAACGCCCGTGAGCCACCGCAAGGCCATGGGCTCGGCCCTCCACTTCGGCCGCCCAAAGAACGTGTCCATCTTCAGCGCTACGGGCCACAACCTTGTTGTCACCCCCACAGAACAGGGTTTGGCCCGCTTTGATGATTTCGTAGGGCGCATCCGCCTGCAGAGTCCAAAGGGCCGTTCCACTGGTGCGATCCATGGCAGCGAGGGCGTCGTCACTGAGCAGCCATGCGGTTTGCCCCTCCACCACCATGGCGTTTCCCTTGGCATAACTCGCCACCTTTTGGCGCGAGGCACTTTTGGAGCCTGTGATCCAGCCATCCTTGTTGCCGGGGCCGTGCAAGACCTCCTGATCTTCGGTCAAGAGCACAAAGCACCCGCCGCCGCCCTCAAGTGTTCCTTCCGGCGCACCACTCTTACGGTTGAACAAGAGCGGTGGAATCCTGCCCTGAGGAGCAATCACATTGTCCTTTGATGCGAGCAATGCACCCTCCAGGGTCAGCCCAGACCCAAGGTCGCGCTTCCAGGTGCCACTCCCCTTGAGCTTGCCTGTTTTGGCGTCCACCGAACAAAGAAACGAATTCTTCCAGGGCAAAAGCGACGCACCAAAATATGCGCGGCCTTCGTACACCGCTACGCCCGTGCGCACGGGCCAAAAGGAAACCAGCCGTCCATCCTGAATCACCATGCGCTCACCCTCGGTGGGGTGATAGCGCCAGACCAACTGACCGTCCTTGGCATCGATGCAATAGGCCGCCCCATCATCGCTGCCAAAGTAAAGCCGGCCATCATGCAAACTGGGAGCAATCCGCACAGGACCTCCCGTCACATAGGTCCAACGCAGGGCGCCATCGGTCGCATCGAAACAGCGCACACTGTCATCCACATTCGAGGCCAAGACAATGCTGTCCCCAAAAGCAATCGGATGAAACACCGGGTCATAGTTGCGCATGGAACGCAAGTTCTTGAGCGCCGCATATGCATCCCAGCGAGCCGGACCAGGCCAAGCGGGCGACGGCAACTCCGGCGAACGCCAGGTCCAAGCGGGCACCAAGTGATCCGCCTCTATATTCGACTCCACCGCACCACTGCGCCGCAAGTCACCTCGAAACGTCGGCCAATCCTGGCCAAGCGCGCTTGCGCACAGAACTAAAGAGAGGCCAAGAGGCAACTGCAGGGGAAGGGCTCGCATGGGATGGACCATTCTAACCTCTGGAGAATCCAGTCATGCCCCGGCAGGCGCATTATTGCCTGATTAGCGGGGCATTGATGATCTCATCAATCATCGCCGCGCCGTAAAGCTGCATACGCGGCAAATGAAAAGGGCCTTTCCAGAAATCCCCCTTGATCGGACTAGCTGGCGTGCCGTCTGCATTGAGATACCCATACCACTCTCCGGCTTCCGTATCGGGAAAGTGCGCGTGGGTCCAACTGTGAACCTGGCGGTGCAGTTCAAGGTACTTGGGGTCACCGGTTGCGCGATAGGCATAAAGGGTCGCGAGCACGGTTTCGTTATGGGGCCACCAAAGTTTCATTTGATGCCACCAGGTTTGGGGGGGACCGCCATTCAAGTCCACGAAAGAACTCAGGCCCCCACCTTCTCGATCCCAACCCCGTTCCCAGGTCCAGTCCAGCATTTGACAACCGAGCTTCACCCAATCCGGACGCTTGCGGTGCATGGCTTCGCGCAAAATGAACCAGGCACCTTCGATCGCATGACCGGGGTTCAGCATGCGCCCATCAAAGTGGTCGAGGATCTCGCCCTCGGGACCGACGGTTTCCAAAACGCAGCGCAGGCTCGGCTTGCAGTGATAGCGCTGGATCTGGTCGATGCTGCGCTCAATCCACTCGTCTGCCTGATCAAACCCAATAGAAGCGCGCAGCTCCTGAGCACTGACGATCGCGATCATCGGAGGGCCCAGACTTCGAGTGGGGCGCGTTTTTTCGTGCTTGGGCTCGGGAATGTGGTTCACGAAGCGCAGGAAACAATCACGGGCCTTTTGGGCATGGACCTCGCTACCCGTAATCGCCGCGTACTCCCCGTACGCGATCGCGGCAAAGGATTCACTAAAGGCGTAACGCCGCTTGCGAAGGGGCTGGCCATCACGCGTGACCGAAAACCACATGCGGCCATCGCTCTCATCAAATGCAAACCGATCTAGAAACTCGACCCCATGCCGACAAAGATCCAGCCACTCCGGGCGCGCTTCCACGCTGCGATACAACTTGCCCAAGAGCCAAGTGAAACGCGCTTGGGTCCAAAGCCCTTTGTCCGTATCCAATACCCCACCCGTGCGGTCCAAAGCCGTGAGGAACCCTCCGTGCTCGTGATCAATGGCATGCTCGATCCAAAAGGGCAGCACATCACGCAGCAAACCGTCTTGGTAGCCCGCGCCTATGGCCGCGAGGGATTTGGCCTCGGCCCCCTCTATGGTTCCCAACTTCATTCCGTCTCCGATTTAGGCGCTAGGGTGTGCAGCGTCAAACCTCGCAGGTCCATCTGGGGTGAGGGCGTCAAGAGACTCACCCCATACCCGATGAAGAGACAGGTCACAATTCCAATGGACGCATAGAGGTAGCCACTGATTTCAGAGACCAGGGGCATGGTAAACAGCAGGGCCGCACCCGAAGTCACACCCACCATGGCCCCCAGACCAGTACAGCGTTTAGTGAACATGCCCAGGACAAAAAGGCCACCCAACACGCCCATGAAGATGCCGATGACGCGCAAGAATTGATCGAAGAGGCTTTTGATTTCGGGGCTCACAAACAAGAGCCCAAGCAAGGTCCCCGCAATTCCTAACAGAAGAGTCACCCAGCGCGCCGCGCCCAGATAGCCGGCCTCGGACTTGAATGCCCCCATGGGCCGCAAAAAGTCCGTCACCACCGCAGTCGCGGTGGAGTTCATGCTGGTGGAAACCGTGGATTGAGCCGCAGCGAAAATCCCCGCCACGATCAAACCCGCCAGTCCCACGGGGACCTCTTCCACGATGAAGAGCGGGAAAATCTGATCGGTCATGAAGCTGGGATCCAGACGCTCGGGATGCGCGTGGTAGAACACAAAGAGGCCCGTACCCAAGGCGAAGAACAAGACCGATGCGGGAACGGCTAGGGCCGTAGCCATCCAAATCGACTGGGCCGCTTGGCGTTTACTGGACGTGGTCATGTACCTCTGCACAACGGCCTGGTCGGCGGTGTAGCTAGAAATGGTCTGGCCCAGAGCACCAATCACCACCACCCAAACAGCCAGGTTTGCACTGGTCGCATCGAGATGAAAGTTGAGTCCATGCAACTTGTCATGGGCGAAAGCCGTGTCCAGTGCTTGGCCGAGGCCTCCATCCAAGCGCATGATCATTAGCACCAAGCACACCAGTGCTCCGCCCAACAAAACCACGGTTTGGATCGTGTCGGTCCAAATCACCGCCTCGATACCTCCCATCGTGCAATAGAGGATGCTGAGGGATCCCATGACCCACACACATTGAGTGCCGCTGAGGGGCGTTGCTGCGGCCAAGGCCAAACCCGCCAGGGACATGACGATGCCCATGCGGAAAAGGTGAAACAGAATGAAGAGCGCACTGGCAAATTGGCGAACGGCTCGGTTGAAGCGCAATTCCAAGTACTCATAGGCACTTGTCGCGTCGATGCGCCGGAAAAATGGCAGCACCAAGAACACAACCAATGGAGCCACCGGCAGGATCATCATGTTGCCCAAGAGGTAAACCCAATCCTGCGCAAAGGCCTTAGCGGGAATGGCCATGAACGTGATCGAGCTCAACATGGTGGCGAAAATGCTGCAACCTGCTGCCCACCATGCGATGCGTTTACCGCCACGGAAGTAGTCATCGGTGTTCTTGTTCCGGCGCATGAAATACACGCCCACCCCCACCATGACCAACAGGTACGCCCCCAAAACCGTCAGGTTCAAGGCACCAAAGCCGCGCTCGGAATCCTTTAGGCTCACCTGCCAGACTTCCCTGGTGCGCACCCGGGGCCGCACCTCTCCGCTGGGGATCACGATTGCCCCGTTCCACTCCACCGCATGGGTGGTCACCTGATTCACGGGGGTGGCGCCCGCGTCAATCCAGGTGTCTGTGATCGTGTGATAGGCAAGCGCCCGACGCTCAAAGCCCGGGTGATTTTTGACAAAGTCCGGATCGCTGACCTGTTTGGCCAACAATGCGCCGCTGGCTCCGCCCAACACAAAGATGTGCGACTGCCCCACGCCGATGGCCGTGCCAGCCATGGTCGGTTGGGGAGCCGAAGCGCGCACGCGCCAGGCGGGGGGAAGGCTATCGGAATCTTGACGCGCTTGATGACGACTGGGGCTGAACTCGTGCAGGTCCCCTGAGCAAACGATCCCTCCCAAGCCAGCGACTTCCGGGTTCTGCCTGCGGCCGCCCAACAGATAAATGCAATCCTCAAACCCATTGTGCTGGGCAATCAACAGTTGAAAGGCACGGCTTGGGGTGGGCAAATCCGGCAGGGCTTCCCACGCGCTTGGATTGGACAAATCCATGCGCCAAAACCCGACGCCTGTTGAATCCAATGAGAGAGTACTCTGGCCCGAGGTCACATAAACCCAGTCCCCCACGAGCGCGGCGGATCCATGGGCCATGGGCTGGGGCAAGGGAGGAAGAGAAACCTGGGTGAGGGCCTCCTGCAACGGATTCCACTGCAAGAGAAACGCATCTGAATAGGTGCGCTCCCCATCGCTGCCACCGACGCACACCACACCATCGGGAGTCGAGACCGAAGCCCCATAAGCCCGGGGATTTTCCAAGGGAGCACCCGCATGCCATTCTGCTCTGCCATCAGAGTCCCGCAACAGCACCCAACTTTGCCGGTGCCACACCTTGGGCACTGTCCAAAGGTCTGCCCCTTCAGCCACTGGAAAGTTCGCGCCCCCCGCAACGATCAAGGCGTCCTTGTGCACGCCAACAAAAGGACCGGCGACACCTAAGGAATCAGGCAACTCCGGCAAGGGGCTGAAACTCAGGAGCGAATTGGTCCCGAGAGAAGTCTCGGGAGTGGACTCCTGACCCGTACTTGCGCCTACGAGCAACGCACATCCTATGGCAAATCCAGCACAAATCCTGAGGGCGCGGGTTCTCACTTCAAGCCCCCGGTTGGGTCACTGGTGAGCGTGCCCAGTCATAGAAACCCATGCGCTCCAGGTCGCCGAGCAGCTTCTTGGACTCCTGATCCGTAAGCTCCCGCTGGGGCAAGCGGCAGGGTCCGCATTCGATTCCAATCGAGCCCATGACGCGCTTCATGGCCGGGTGGAAGGGAAACTGCCCGATGGTGCGAATCATGTCAATCGACAGTATTTGAAGGCGTTTGGCCTCGGCTAAATCCCCGGCTTCAGCGGCCTGAATCAAGCGTGTGTAGAGCGGAGCAGCCAGGTTGTAGGTGCTGCCCACTGCGCCATGAATGCCCATAGACCAGGCGGGCAGCAGCATTTCGTCGGTGCCCCAGAGCATTTCATAACGGCCCTTTTCCAGCTCGCAACAAGCCTGGAACTCATCGATGCGCGGAGTTGTGTACTTGACCCCAGCAAAGTTAGGGATGGCCTCTCCCGCGCGACCTAAGAACTCCAACAGGTCCACGTCGACTCCCGTGAACAGCGGGATGTGGTAGTAGTAAAAGGGCAAGTCGGGAGCCGCCCCAGCGATCTGCCCCATGCACTGAACCAGCATGGCGGTGGAGTCCACCTTAAAGTACGAGGTCGCCGCAGCAGAGACCGCGGTGGCCCCCACCTCTTGTGCATGGCGCGCCAAGTCACAAGCCTCGGCCAGACTGTTGTGCCCCACCTGCACCACCACGGGCCCGCGCCCAGCACTCGCCCTCACAAAGGCTGCAGTCACCGCCTTGCGCTCTGAAGTGCTCAGGGAAACCCCTTCACCAGTGCTCCCACACACATAGAAACCCGCAACCCCTTCCCCGAGCAATTGCTCGGTCATGGCTTCAATGCCATCGAGCAACAAGGAACCATCCGCGCCCATGGGCGTGTAAGTCGCGGCGATCAGGCCATTCAAGAGAGGTTCGGTCATGGTTCGCTTTGCGCAGAAAGGTGGGACGCCAAGGGTAGATTTGCCTTTGGGTTCTTGGGCCCAGTGTACCCTACCAACTCTTTCTTCCGGCAATCCGATTCACCCCTGGTGAGGGTGTGCCTAGCCGCGTACTTGTCACTGCGGAAAAACCACCAGAATCTGGCGACGCTCCGATTCGGACAAGTCCCTGATGTCGATCTCTTGTGCGGATGCTCCGTCCATTTCAACTCGGACATGGGTGCATCGACCGGTCACGCGCTGAATCAGGCAGGGATCCTGCCTGTCCTTTCTCGAAGAAGTGGATGTGCCGTAAGCAAGGGTTGTGCTGTATCCCCCGGCCCCTTGCTTCGACAGGGTACCCGCCGCCACGGACCTGCCTTCGCCGTCGAGGAATGTCATTCGGACCTGACGAGGCGGGCCACTAATTTCCCCGTCCGTGAACCCTTGCCTGAACAAGTCAAGCCAGATTAAAGCTCTAAGGCGATCTAGTTCGGCAGCTTCGAGGGGGAGACTCTGGTCTAGAGGAGTTGCCCTGGACTGATCTGTGATCTGCTTTAGAAATCCGGCCGCATTTTCCGCCGTTACCACGTAGATCCCAAGGGTTTGAGGATGGTATGCACCTTCGTCCGTCAGAAAGATTTCGATGGGGCTGCTGGACTCGCTGCGTAGATCAAGAGGGAAAAACCACTCCCGCCTGGATAACGTATCAACCAGCATCAACTCCAGCCGTTCGGCGGGCAAACCGCCCAAGCGTGCCATGCCATCTCGCACTTGCAGATGGGTGCTAGTAATCATCTTAACGGTGATTTCCTCTAAGTCACCCTGGAGGTTTTTGATGTGACCTGACAGGTCGAATGCTTTTTCCCCAGCGGGTGGGTGAACCTTGAGGACCACTTCCCGGACAGGTGAGAGGGCAATTTCAAATTCGTACTCCCCTGGCGAGTACTCCTGCTCCTCTAGGGTCAAGTCCGAATAGCCCTCCGCATTGAACTCTAGGCGGATTTTCCCCGGCTGGATACCGGTGACACGGAATGAACCGTTGGGAGAGTCGACAGCTTTCTTACTGGCGCTGTTCGATGTTGCCCCCTCAGGTTGCGGGTGCCATTCAAGAAAATGAAAGCCCTCTATGGGTAGGCCACTCTGGGCATCCTTGATCGTGCCCTTCAAGACCACACTTTCTGCCGCCCGCAGATCGAATACGATCACCTCGGGACTCATCTGACTTGCGGCGCCTGTGGCCAAAGCCGAAGCAATGTGGGCCTGAACCACAAGGTCCTTGCGGTCTG
>Ga0206679_10000892_pt1 | contig 25032 bp, 15 predicted proteins | sample M110012015metaG_FD_155464 | JGI IMG/M metagenome (GOLD analysis project Ga0206679, IMG submission 155464) | Ammonia-oxidizing marine archaeal communities from Monterey Bay, California, United States - M1 100m 12015 | ecosystem: Environmental > Aquatic > Marine > Intertidal zone | place: USA... | reverse complement strand
GGGAACTGAGGGATTTGCACCCTACCCTTTCCAAACTCCATTCGGAATACAATACCAAGAAGTAGAAGTTAAAATTGATGAAAAAACTTTGCAAGATATTGCTACACTAACAGACGGGAAATACTTCCGTGCTACCAACAATAATTCTTTAAAAGAGATTTACAAAGACATTGACGCTTTAGAAAAATCAAAGATTGAAGTTACGGAATTCCATAGACGATCAGAAGAATTCTTACCTTTTGCTTTGTGGGCTTTAGGCTTATTGTTTTTAGGATTCATTTTACAAATTACTTATTTAAAACAGATTCCTTAAATGTTAAGATACGAACATATCGAATATTTGAATTTTCTATTTGGAATTCCTGTTTTAATAGTGGCTATGCTATTGTATAGTAGATGGAAAAGAAATGCTTTAGCCCTGTTTGGTGACAGCAAATTAGTGAAAGAACTGATGCACTCTTTCTCAAAAAGAAGAACACAAATAAAGAACATCCTTAGCATTCTTATTTTTATTTTACTCATCATTGGGATAGCCAACCCACAAGTAGGTACAAAAATGGAAGAAGTTAAAAGAGAGGGAGTTGATTTGATGATAGCCATTGACCTATCCAACTCCATGTTGGCAGAGGACATAAAACCCAACAGACTGGAGAGAGCAAAACTGGCTATCTCCCGATTGATTGATAAATTGGAAGGCGATAGAATTGGATTGATTGTTTTTGCAGGAGAGGCTTATGTGCAATTACCTATTACTACTGATTATTCAGCAGCCAAATTGTTTCTGTCAACCGTTAATACAAACATTGTACCCACACAAGGAACTGAAATTGCAAAGGCAATTGATTTAAGTGTTAAATCCTTTGATATGGAAAATGCACAAAACAAAGCCATCATCATTATTACGGATGGAGAAAGTCATGATGAAAAAGCAATTGAAAGTTCCCAGCAGGCCAATGAATTAGGAATAATCGTGCATACCTTAGGAATGGGGTTGAGTAAAGGAGGACCTATCCCTATTTACAACAAATACGGCAACCGAACAGGATACAGAAAGGATAGAGATGGCAATACGGTAGTCAGTAAGTTAAATGAAAATTTATTACAACAAATTGCTAGTGCAGGAAAAGGAACTTATGTGCGCGCAAATAATTCCAAAGCAGGGCTTTCCACCCTATTTGCTGAAATAAATAAAATGGAAAAGAAAGAAATTGGCACTATGGTATTTACTGAATACAAGGATAGGTTTCAATTATTCATTGGCTTGGCCTTACTCTTATTATTAACGGACTTAATCCTACTGGGAAGGAAAAATAAATGGAGCAACCGTATTAATTTTTACAAGGAATAATGAAAAATATACTCTTCATATTATCTGTATTAATGTGCTTTACTAGCATGGCTCAGAATAAGAAATCATTCCTAAGAGATGGAAATGAGTTGTATGCTGATAGCAGTTTTAATGAAGCAGAAATGCAATACCGAAAATCATTAGAAAAAGACCAAGATTATTTTAATGCTTCTTTTAATTTAGCAGACGCTATCTACAAACAAGAACGCTATGAAGAATCATCAGCACTTTTTGATGCACTGAAAGATAACGCACCTACTGAGGCTGATTTAGCTAAAGTGTATCATAACTTAGGAAATTCCTTAGTGAAAGAACAAAAATTAGAAGAAGCAATTGATGCTTACAAAAGTGCTTTGCGTATCAATCCTAATGACAAAGACACAAGGCATAATTTAGCAGTTACGCATCAGCAGAAACAACAGCAAGAACAAGAAAATAAAGACGAAAACAAAGAGGACAAGGACGAGAAAAAAGAAGATAAAGAAGGAGAAAACAAAGAGGAGAAAAAGGAAAATAAAGAGCAAGAACAAAACCAAGAAAATAAAGAGCAGCAAGAGGAAAAACAAGAAAATAAGCCTGAGGAAAAGAAAGAAGAAATGAGTAAAGAGGCTGCCGAAAAAATGTTAGAAGCAATACAACAACAAGAAAAAGAATTGCAAGAAGAATTACAGAAAAAGAAAGTAAAAGGAAAACGAGTTAAAGTATTAAAGGATTGGTAAAGTGAAAAAATTAGCCCTCATATTATGTTTATTTTGCAGTGCTCTATTACAAGCACAGCAACTAAAAGTAGCTGCCGATAAAAACCCTGCTATAGTTGGGGAGCAAATCCTTATTCAATATACTATTAACACAAAAGGTGATAATTTTAAATCCCCAAACTTTAAAGGACTAAGGGTTTTAAGCGGCCCTAATCCTTCCACACAAAGCAGCTATAGTTTTGTAAACGGAAAAAGCCAAAACACAAGTTCTACTACTTATTCATTTTACCTAAAAGCTACAAAAGAAGGAACTTATAAGATAAGCCCTGCTAGCATAACTGTTAAAGGTAAAAAAGTACAAAGCAAGGCCTATCAACTTAAAATAGTAAAGCAAAATAAGAAAAACAAAACCCAACAAAAAGCATTATCCGACAACTTATTTATTAAAGTTAATGTGAGCAAACGAAACATTGTAGTTGGCGAACAAATACTAGTAACTTACAAACTATTTACCAGAGTTGATTTGCACAATACCGAACTATCCTCACTCCCAGCATTAAACGGATTTTGGGCAAAGGACTTGGAAGCCTCAAGCCGATTTAAAAGAGATGTAGTAGATGGCATTGCTTATCATGTTGCAACCATCAAAAAGTCAGTATTGACGGCACAAAAATCAGGGGAGTTGATTATTGACCCTATGGAACTTAAGTGCAGTATCCGTACTCAAAAGAAAAGAAATAACCGTGATCCTTTTGCCAACTTTTTTGGTGGAGGGTATAATGTGCAGGAAGAGTTTATCAGTTCCAAACCCATCACAATAATAGTAGCTGACTTACCAAATCCTCCTGTTAATTTTAAAGGTGCTGTTGGTAATATGAGCATTAAATCTTCAGTAGACAATACAAGCATAAATGCGAATGATGCCATTACTTATAAGTTAACAATAACAGGAACAGGAAACATTGAACTCATTGAGCCATTGGATATCCAATTTCCTGAAGATTTTGAAGTGTACGACCCAAAAATTTCGGATAGAATATTTGAAGGAGGAAGAAAAAGAAGTATTAAAACTTTTGAATACCTACTCATACCAAGATATAAAGGAAACTATAGTATTCCATCAGCTAATCTTATAGTTTACAACCCAAAAAAGAAACAATACGAAACCAAAAAATCAAGCAAGCATTCCTTAATAATATCGGCTAGTAAAAATAACGAGCAAGAAACTGGACAGGCAAGTCAGCAACAAGTTAGGACTGAGCAAAAAGACATCCACTATATTTTTACTGAAAGTAACTTGCAAGTAATAAAGGAACGAGCATTGGACCAAAAACTATTCTACATCCTATTCTTTTTACCAATCTGTTTACTTATATTATTAGGGTTTTACAACAAAATAGTTGGGGAAACAGATACATCAAGCAGTGATTGGAAAAACAAAAAAGCAAATAAAATTGCACTAAAAAGACTAAAAACTGCACAAATTTGCATAAATAACAATGATTTTGATGGTTTTTTTGAAGAAATAGAAAAATCGCTTTGGGGTTATTTTGCTGATAAATTCAAAGTTGACATTGCCAATTTATCCAAAGAAACGGTAAGCAATTATTTTAAATATTCAGCTATTGAAGGCGCAATTGAAAGCAAATTTATTGCATTATTAGATGAATGTGAATTTGCACGCTATGCACCAGCAAGCAATAAAAACGCGCAAATGGATGCTGTACTTAGTAAAGCAAAAAATATAATTATTGAAGTTGAAACTGCCCTAAAATGAAAAGACTAATTTTTATATTATCCTTTATTTTCACATTAAATTCCTTTGCAGGAGAGGAACTATTTTTGCAAGCCAATACTGAATATGCAAATGAAAATTATACAGTTGCAATTTCACTTTATGATAGCATTTTAACAAAAGGATTGGAGAGTGCTGAACTTCATTATAACTTAGGAAATTGCCACTACAAAAAACAGGATTGGGCAAATGCAATTTGGCATTATGAAAAAAGCTTACAATTCGTAAATAAAGAAAAGACAGAAACTAATCTTGCTTTAGCTCAACTAAAAATTATTGACCGAATTGAAGCCCTACCTCAGATATTCTATAAAAAATGGTGGAATAATTTAACGCAAAGTTTTAGCACTAAAATATGGCAAATACTAGCCTTAATTGCTATAGGGTTAGTTTTTATTCTGCAATTATTAAAGCAGTTTACTTCCCTAAAAAACAAATTACTTTTAAATGTTTTATACCCAAGTACCATAATTTTACTATTTATCACACACAGTTCACATAGTCAAAACTTTGTAAAAATAGAAGGAATAATATTTGCAACAGCAGTAACCGTGAATAGCGCACCAACTAGCAATAGCACCAATTTATTTTCGCTACATTCAGGAAGTAAAGTAGAGATAATTGATGAGATTGGCGATTGGATTAACATTAAAATTGCTAACGGAAATAGCGGTTGGATATTAAAGAATTCCATGAAACAATTATAAGTAGTATTCCGTATTAATTTAAATACATAAGTTTCGAAAATATCCTTAAGAAATTCTATCCTTTTTTTGTATATTTGTAGCTACATTTTAAAAACAAGTATATGTCAAAAATTTTACCAGCTATTTTCATAGCTTTTACTAGCTTAATATCTATTACTCTTTCGGCAAGTAACCTAACTGATTGGGAAACTTATTTTGAAAACGATACAGTTAAGATTGAATACAAATATCAGAATTGTGAGTACAAAGAACAATTTAATTCTGAGTTTGTTATTTTCAAAATAAGCAACCTAACCAACAATACTTTAACATTTGAGTGGAATCAACAATTATGGTATGATGGAAATTGCGGGAATTGTGAAACTGATAAAGAAGAAAATCGTAAGCAAATTACAGTACTACCGACTTCAAATACTGAGGGGGAATGCAACATAAACAACTCTTTACGCATATTTTCAAAATTTACAGGTAAGTTAGAAGAAATGCCTGGTATAAATAAAATAAATGCTCTTACTAAATTTGAGCTTACAAACTTAAAAATAAAATAAATGAAAAGAATTTTTACTTTTAAAACACTCTCCCTATTTATTTTTAGCTCTTTACTTTTAGCAAATATAAATACTATTAATGCACAATGTAGCACTAGTATTGTAGCAGTACGAGATTCAATTGCATGTGGAGAAAGCATATTATTACAACAAGTAGGGGTTGGTGGAGCTTCTTCTGATGACTTTTCAGGTGGAACCCTTAGCGGATTATGGCAATCTATTTCAAGTGGATATACTATTGGGGGGCCTTGCGGAACAAACCCTCAAGGTGGTGTACATTTATGGTTTGGGAATGGGTCAAGTTTACCAAGAACTGCAACAACAGTACCTGTTGACGCTTCTTGTGGGGGGAATATCTGCTTTGATTTTAGGCAAGAAACCCAAGGAGGAACCTGTGACGGACCTGACCAAACAAATGAAGGTGTCTATGTTCAGTACAAGACAGCTGGAGGGACCTGGACAACTATTACTTATTTCAACCCTGTAGGATTTCCGTATACAGGGTGGCAAAATCATTGTTTTGCTATTCCAGTACCAGCACAAACCACAACAACACAGTTTAGATGGCAACAAACAAATTCTTCAGGTACTCAATGGGACTTTTGGGGAATTGATAATGTAAATATTGCTACTTGTGCTGGATACACTTCACTTTGGAGTGGAGGAAATATTCCTTTTGGGTATGCTTTAGACACTATTACAGTTACTCCTTACGACACAACAACTTATAACTTAATGTATTCCAACTGGGTAGATGACACATGTACAGCAAGCATATTTATTGCAGTAGACCAACCTAGCATTGTATCCTCAACTATTTCTTCAGCTTGTGCTGGCTCTGACACATTAGATGCACAAGCAACTATTACTGCAAATTGTAATTACACTTTAGAACTATGGAATTACCTTCCTGGCGGAGCAACACAACCTGGCTGGAGCTTAGGAACTTCACCTCAACAGTATCATAACCTAGATATAAATATTAATGGCCCATTATATAGTAATTATACTATGACTACAGGGGCTAATGCAACTTCTGTTAGTTATTTGATTCCAGTAACAGATGGAGATCAACTTGATGCATTATTTACTTCTCTTGGTAATGCTGCTGATGAATGTATGTATCGAATCTATGACAGTCAAAACAATCAACTAACTCAACAAGGGTTTCCTGGGAGTATTCCTTCAAATTATAACACAACTGTAACTTGTCCCGCTACTGCAACTTACAACTATAGCTGGATTAACATTACTAATGGTGGGTTTTCAGGATTAAATAATCCAAACACTCAAAATCCATTAGCTACAGTTGCAGTAACTACTCAATTTCAAGTTACAGCTTACGACTCATTGCATCCACAATGTATTGCAATTGATACAGTAACAGTACTACCTAATGCTAATCCTATCTCAGCAACATTAAGCGGTGACACACTAATTTGTGTTGGGGACCCAGTTATTTTCAACCTCACCTTAATAGGAGGTGCCCCTTATGATATAGATTTAGTTATTACTCCTGCAACAGGTCCACAAACTAACGCAACTTATCAAGTGGATCAATTCGGATTACAAACTAATGGTGCCGGGCCAATTACTTTTTACCCTACACAAAACACAACCTATTCTATCCTTAGTTTATCTGACATTACAGGATGTCCTGCCTCAGTAACTGATCCTACACTTTCAGTTGTAGTAAATAGTGTGCCAAATGCAGGAACTATTGCAACTGTTGACTTTTGTGCAAATGACATCACAAATTACGACTTATCAACTTACTTAGGTGCAGCTGATAACTATGGAGATTGGACCCCCCCTGGAGGAACGCCAATAACGAATGGACTAAACCTTAACTTTGATCCTCAATCAGATCTTGCAGGAGTGTATACTTACAACATAACAAACTCTCCTTGTCCTAGTGACTGGGCAACAGTAATGGTTACTTTAGTTGCCCCACCAAATGCAGGAGCAACTATGAATCAAGTATACTGCCAAAATGCATTAGCAGTTGATTTAGCAACTTTACTAGGCACCCCAGACCCTAATGGAGTTTGGTCTGGAGGATTTGGAACTACCAATCCACCTGCTGGTACAGCAACTTTTAATTACGATCCTGCGGTTGATCCTTTAGGAACATATACATACACTGTAACTGACCCTAGCGGTACTTGTCCTGACGAAAGTGCTGATGTTAATATTAGTATTAACGCTCTACCTACAGTAGCAATAAGTTCAACAAATACAAATATTTGCGTAGGGCAAAATACATGCCTAGATTTTGCCTTAACAGGTGTTGCTAATTTTTCTATAGATTTATTTAACGGAACAACCTCTTCAACCCTAACAATAGATGCGAATGGGAATGATATTTTTGGAAATTGTATTTCAGTCTCTCCTATCACAACTACAACCTATTCTATTAATTCTATAACAGATAATAACGGCTGCATATCCTTTCCTAATACATCTGTCACAATAAATGTAAGCAACCCTCCTAATGCAGGAGCAAATTCAATACTTAATATTTGTTCGGATGACATTAATATTTACCCTTTACAAAATGAATTGGGTGGCGGACAAGATTTAACAGGCTATTGGATGGTACCATTCCTACCAAACCCACTACCTAATAATCCTAATTTTGATTACGACCCTCAGACTATGCCTGCTGGAGTATATACATACACTGTAGCAGCAGCACCATGTCCTGATGCTATAGCAAATATAACTATTAATTTAATCACTCCTCCTTTTTCAGGAATAGCAGACAATAATGATATCTGTATTAATAACTATAGTGCTATTAACCTTTATGATTTACACAATCTACTTATCGGAGAGGATATTGGCGGAATATGGTGTGCAGGGCTTCCTGGTGGAGCCGCTATAGCACCTTCAATTGACCCTAACACTTACGGGGTAGGAACATTCCAATTTTCTTATACAGTTTTTGGAACACCACCTTGTACAAATACAAATACAACAGTAAGTTTAACAATAAACCCTGAGCCTCTCGTAAATACATTTACATCAAATATCCCTACTGTTTCTCAGGGGAATCCTATAAACTTAATAGTTGATATGGCTGTTGGAACCCCTCCATTTACTATAAACTTAGCAGATGATGATATTCCTTCAAGTACATCTTCAATTTCAATCCTCCCTCCGAACATGAATGGCTCTGTTGCCGCTACACCAAATGTTTTCCCTATTACAACTTATTCTATTACAAATATTATTGATGGAAATGGCTGTACAACAACTTCAGCATTAACTGTACCTGTCACTGTTGACCCCTACCCTGTTATTGACCCGTTTAATACAGCTACTGCAGTTGTTTGTTACGGCACAATACCAAGTGTAAATATGACCTTAACACAAGGAGAAGCTCCTGTAACAGTTAGTTATACTTATAATGGAGTAACCTATACTGAGGTAATTGGAAATGTTGGAGATGTAGCTCCTATTCTTGTAAACATCCCTCTGGATGTAACTAACTTAAATTATGGAGCAAATACAATAACTATTATTAGCGTTACTGATAACAGTGGAGTCCCTTCCCCTAATAATTTAATACCTAGCCCAATTATAGTTACTGTAAATCCTAATCCTGTAGTTACTTTTACAACTGCAACTCCTGAGATTTGTTTTGGAGATCCAGCAATTTTAGAATTTGGCTTCCTTGTAGGTACTGCTGACTTTAGTGTAGATTATACAGTTAATGGCCCTTCACAAACACCTCTAACCTTTAACAATACAGGAACACAAACATATACTCTAACACCAAATCCAACTGTTGGAGTAAATACTTATGATATGATACAGGTTACTGATGCTAATGGTTGTGTTAGCCCATTAAATGGAACTAGCCCTATTACCATTACAGTTAACCCTACCCCTGTACTTGACATTACAGTAAGCGGAGCAAACCCAATTTGTGTAGGAGAAACTTCTGCTTTATTCTTCCCTGTTACTGGAGGTACACCACCTTATAATTTAAGTTACTTAGCAGGAGCTACTAACTCAACAGCAAATGTTGATGCAGTTGGAAATATAGTTACAACAGGAACTACACAACCTATTTCTCCTATTATTACTACTGATTATAGTTTAGTATCAGTTACTGATGCAAAAGGATGTGTAAATACTTTAAACAATAGTGCAAGTTTGATTGTAAACGAATTGCCTTTAGTTGATATTAGTGGTACTACTGAAATTTGTGAGCAAGATGTTGCACAATTGTATTTTAATTTTACAGCAGGTACTAGTCCATGGACAGTTAATTACACTGCCAACACTCCTCCCTCCTTACCTGTTACTTTGTCCAACAGTAGTGATTCAATTGCTGTTAGTCCAACCACAACAACTGTTTACACAGTGAATTCTGTAAGCGATATAAATTGTACATCTCCAATAGTTGATGCTGCCACTATTACTGTCAATCCTTTGCCTGAAGTTATGGTAACTGGAGGTGGATCAGTATGTGATGATGGAAGTGAGGTTGATGTTATTATTACAACTACTTCTGGCACACCAACTTTTAATGTAGAATATACTGTTGGTATAAATAAGCAATTAATTTCCAATATCGGATATCAATATATAATCAGTACAAATGAAGCCGGAATTTATTCAGTAACAAAAGCTTCCGATAGTAAAGGATGTATTGCAAAAAGTATTAACGGAAATGCTACTGTAAATATAAACCCTATGCCAGAGGCTAATATTACAGCATACCCACAACCTGCTAATATTACTAATCCTGTAATTTATTTTATTGATCAATCCATTTATCATGTAAATGGCGTTTGGGACTTTGGTGATGGAAATACTATTGCATCAAATTTCCATAAGATAAACCATACTTTTAGTGATACAGGAACTTACATTGTTGCTCTTGAAGTAATGACAGATAGCGGATGTACTACTATTGCTTACCAAACTATTATTATTGATCAAGCATTTAAAATTTATATTCCGAATGCATTTACACCAAATAATGATTTAGATAACGACTACTTTTTACCTATAATGGATGGGGTAGAAGAGTATGATTTAAGAATATACGATCGTTTTGGTGAAAGAGTATTTATAACAGAACAAACCAATGAAGCTTGGGATGGAAAGGTAAATAATGGCACAGAATATGCTACTGCTGGACACTACGCTTACAATATTGTTATAATTGATTTTAATGGGAAAGAAAGAACTTATCAAGGAACGATAACCTTAATTAGATAATGAAAAAAAAACTGCTAATAATATGTATTATTCTATTTAGCACTTTTATTGTTAAAGGACAAACTACTTGTGGTACCGCATTACCTTTTTGTACAGGAACAAATTATACTTTTCCTGCTTCTACTAATACATCTGCACCTTCTGGCCCTTTTTATGATTGTTTAGGGAGTCAGCCTAATCCTGCCTGGTATTATATGCAAATTGATAATCCAGGGAGTATTACTATTAATATTCAAGGAATTAATGGCCCTCCTGGAACAACACCAATTCCTGGATGGGGTGGTAATACAGAAGATATTGACTTTATCTGTTGGGGACCATTTACAAATCCAGCAACTATGTGCAATCAACTAACAGCTGCAAATGTAGAAGATTGCAGCTATTCAGCTACTTGGAATGAGTTTTGTGATATTAACGGAGCTTCAACTGGAGATTATTATGTTCTTTTAATCACAAATTTTTCAAACTCCCCTTGTAATATTACTTTCTCACAAACAGGAGGGAATGGAACAACAGACTGTTGTATTTTAGGAGGAGATGCAGGAGATGACAACATCTTAAACATCTGTAATTCTGACCCTTCATTTATTATGGAAAACCAGTTACTAGGAAATCCTGATGCTGGTGGAGTTTGGTATGATGCTACTTGGGCAAGTGCAGGAAGTAATAATTTTAATCCTGCCACATGGGTAAGTGGTACTTACGCATACATAGTGCCAGGTTCTTCTGCATCTTGTCCTGATGACACCTCTTTTTTAACAGTAAATATCAATCCTACTCCTATTCTGAGTTTTCCTTCACTCACAAATGTGTGTAGTGATAATGCACCAATAAATCTAACTACTGCTACTCCTGTTGGTGGAGTTTATACAGGAGCAGGTGTGAATACAAATATATTTACGCCAAGTATTAATGTACTTGGTAGTAATACAATTACTTACACTTATACTGATGCAAGTGGGTGTAGTAATACGGCAACACAAAACATTATAGTAAATGATGTTCCTTATGCTACTGCTGTAACTACTAATGTTTCGTGTAATGGGTTAACAGATGGTAGTGCTACATTAACAATCAGTGGCGGAACACCAACTTACGCTACTAATTGGGGAGGAAATAACCCTCTTAATTTAGGAGCAGGGACTTATGGGTATACCGTAATTGATAATAATAATTGCACCTATTCTGATAGCATTACTATATATCAACCTGGTGCTTTTACAGCAACCGTTAATACAACAAATATAAGTTGTAATGGTGCAAATGATGGTACTGCAAGTGTTCAGTTGCAAGGATCCTCAGCACCTGCTGGAACTATCTCCACTTTATCTTATTGTACTTCTAATCCAGGATCAAATACTTTTTCTAATATTGATAATGTTCAACTACTAGGAGATAATTATAACATCAATAATAATACAGCAGGTTTATGTGACCAGTATGAGGATTATACCACAACTATGTTTGCTGATATAACAGAAGGACAGGCTTATACTATCGATATTGATTTAGGGGTTTGTAATGGAGGAAATATAAATAACTATCCTTCAGGAGCTAAAATATTTATTGATTGGAATATTGATGGTGATTTTACTGACCCAGGAGAAGAAGTAGGAAACATTCCTAATGGAGTTGCTGTTTCAGCAAGTATTCCTATAACAGTTCCTTTTACAGGAGCTTATGGCCCAACTCGAATGAGAGTAATATCACAATTCCAAAGTATAGGGAGTACAACTCCTATTACTTCATGTGATGTTGGGACTTGGGCTCCTACTTACACTGCCCCATGGTTTGGAGCCACTGAAGATTATTCAATAGTTGTATATAGCGCTACTGTTACCGCAACTTATTTATGGAATAACTTATCTACAACTGATAGCATTTACAATCTTTCAGCAGGGAATTATTCTGTAAACATTACAGATGGAAATGGCTGTACTTTAACGGATTACATTACAATTACTGAGCCACTTGCAATTAGCACTTCTACCTCAACTTCTGGTATAAGTTGTAACGGGCTAACTGATGGAAACATTTCCCTTACCATTAATGGAGGAATACCAGACTACACTATTAATGTCCCTCCCTATAATCAAACTTTAATAGGAGGCGTGAATACATTTATTACGCCATCATTATTAGGAGCAGGAACTTATAATTATAGTATTACAGATTCTAATGGGTGTGTATTTAATTCTTCCGTTACCCTTATAGAACCCGCACCTATATCAGTTACTGAAAATCAAACAGATGTAAGTTGTAATGGAGGAAATGATGGCTCAGCAATTCTTACTATAAATGGAGGAACACCAACCTATGCTCAAAATTGGGGGATGAACAATCCGCTTGCCTTATCAGCAGGTACTGCTAACTACCAAATAACAGATAATAATGGATGTACTTATACTGATAGCGTTATCATTACTGAACCAAACCTACTTACAGCAACTTTTACCCAAATAAATGTAAGCACTTGCCTAGCTGCTGACGGAAGTATAGACGCTACTATTTCAGGAGGAACAACCCCTTACTCTTACAATTGGAGTAATGGTTCTACTGCTGAAGATTTAAGTAATCTTTCAGGAGGAATATATCTGCTAACTGTTACTGATAATAAAGGATGCACAGCTACACTAAGCGTTACAATTACTGAACCCCCATCTCCTATATTAAGTTTCACACAAACTGATGTGAGTTGTAATGGAGGAAATAATGGAAGTATTGATTTAACGGTAAATGGAGGAACTTCTCCCTTTACCTATATTTGGACAACAAATGAAATTACTCAGGACATCAGCAATCTTTCAGCAGGACAATATACCGTACAAGTAAGTGATGACAACTCTTGTACAGAAAATATTACAATAAGCATTACTGAACCAAGTGCCCCAAGTATTTCAACAACACAAATTAATGTTGATTGTAATGGAAATAATACAGGAAGTATTGATTTAACAGTACTTGGAAGTTTACCCGTTTATACTTTTTTATGGAGTAATGGACAGACAACTGAAGATATCATTAACTTACTAGCTGGAAATTATAGCTACACGATTACGGATGTAAATAATTGTACTTACACGAACCTACTTACCATTTCTGAACCAAATGCTTTAGCAATTAACCCACTTACTGTAAATGTAAATTGTAAAGGTGGAAACAGTGGATACATCATTCTTAACACTAGTGGAGGGACAGCCCCTTACATTGAAGATTTTGGTACAGCAAACCCTGCTGCTTTAACAGCAGGAAATTATCCTTTTACCATTACAGATAACAATGGCTGTCTTTATTCAAACAGTATTAATATTAGCGAACCTGACTCTCTTTTAGTAAGTGCTAGCTCAACTAATGCAACTTGTGGTGGATATTTTGATGGAACTGCAATATTAGTAACAACTGGGGGAACGCCTACTTATAATACGAATTGGGGATTAAGCAATCCTAATGGATTAAATGCAGGAATCCATAACTATATTGTAACAGATACAAATAACTGTCTTGCACAAGGGTCAGTTACAATTACTGAACCTCCTGGTATGCAAATTATTGTAGATACTTTCAGGGTTTCTTGCTTTGGACTTTCTGATGGATCAGCAACTTTAACCATTTCTGCAGGAGCTGGCGCACCCTACATTCAGTATTGGGGAACAGTAAACCCTAATGCACTTCCTGCTGGAACACATACTTTTATGATTACTGACAGTAATAATTGTACTGCACAAGGAGATGCTATAATTACTCAGCCAGCTGACATTCAAATAAATGAACTCTTAAGCCATGTAAGTTGTTTTAAAGAAAATGATGGAACAGCATTCTTGCAAATTAATGGTGGAATTTCACCTTATATTGAAAATTGGAATAATGTAAATACACTAGCTTTAAGTGCTGGCTCTTACTCCTACTCCGTAACTGATGCTAATAATTGTGTAAAAAATAATTTCATTACCATTAATGAACCAGATACGCTAAGAGCAACAGCTACTATTATTGATGCGAACTGTTTTAATAGTGATGATGGTAAAATTTACTTAAACATCTCAGGAGGAACTTCCCCATACACTGAAGATTTTGGAATCTTCAACCCTTTTACTTTAGCAGAGGGAAGCTACAACTTTACAGTAACAGATGTAAATGGCTGTAGCTTTGATAGTAGTGCTGTGGTAAAGCAAGCTAATGAGGTATTCCTAAGTTTCAGTGCTGAAAGCCCTATTTGCCGAAATGATTCAACTGAATTAAGCATCAACATTATCAACCCAAGAACTAACCTTTATACAGTAATCATTAACGATTCAGTTGTAAAACCTTATGTTATTGATTCGCTTGGCTTACTGATTCCTGAAGGCATTAAAATTAAGCTCAACCCTAATTTTACTACTGATATTATTCTATTGACTATAACTGATGATGAGGGTTGTTCAAGCGGTGCAAACGACACTGCTCATGTAATTGTAAATCAATTACCTGTTCTGGATATTACTTTAACTGATATTTGTGTAGGGAGTCCTTCTTTCACACTTAATGAAGGAACACCTCCAGGAGGAAATTATTTTATTGATGGTAAAAATACAAACTTCTTTGATGTTGAAAACCTGGAAAACGGGGCATATACTATAGGTTATAACTACACTGACATTATCACTAATTGCAATAATTCAATTGAAAAAATAATCAATATTAACCCATCCCCCATTGCTGACTTTTCATTTAGTCCTCAGCCGGCTAATATTGATGATCCTAATATTTTATTCATCAATAAAAGTGTTAACATTGAAAATACTAAGTGGAATTTAGGAGATGGGACAATACTTGCTAATGAGCTAAACTTTTGGCACACCTATGCCGACACGGGTAAATATGAGGTTATTTATGTAGTAAACAACCAGTTTAATTGTGTAGATAGTTTAACCGCTACATTAATAATCAATCCTGTATATCAAATTTTTATTCCTAATTCATTTACACCAAACAATGATGGAGATAATGACACTTTCCAACCTTATATTAATGGTGCTAAAAATTACACGATTACTATTTTTGATAGATGGGGTGAAGTTATGTTCCAAGAAGAAAATGGAATATGGGATGGTAAAATTAATGGCAACTTTGTGCAGGATGGAGTATACTCCTATTCTATTTTAGTAAACGACTTTAAAAACAAGCCATTTATATACACTGGCCTAGTTACACTTTTAAGATAAATGAAGCAAATTGTTCTGCTTTCTGATACTCACCATACATTGGATGAGCGCTTCTTTCCGCATTTTGAAAAAGCTGATGAAATTTGGCATGCTGGTGATATTGGTTCACTTGAAGTAACAGATGCTTTAAAAAAATATGCTCCCATCAGAGTTGTCTATGGGAATATTGATGACAGAACCATCCGAACAGAATTTAAAGGAAATCTTTATTTTAAATGCGAACAGGTAAATATAATGATGACGCATATAGGAGGCTACCCAGGAAGATATGATAAAAAAATACTACCTATTATTCAACAAGCCAACCCTGATTTATTTATCTGTGGACATTCACACATCCTAAAAGTGATGTATGATAAAAAAAATGAATTATTACACATGAACCCTGGTGCAATTGGTGATTATGGAATACATCAAGTAAAAACAATATTATGCTTTACCATTGACGGAAAAGACATAAAAGATTTACGAGTAGTGGAATTTCCTAGAAGTAAAGGCTAGCGAATTCTATCAGCTGATTTTACTAATTTTTCATCTTTCTTAATAAAAAAGTTTGCTACTATTAAAGTAATAAACGGGACAATTAAGAGAATCATTCCTATTCCAAAAACCTCTTCTTCCCTGTGTAAAAATACAATTAAGAAAAAAGCAATGGTTATCATTAGGCGAGCAATAGAAGCAATTAATTGTTGTCGTTTTCTGTTTTTAAACTGAAATATTGCAAAAAGAGATAAAGCTGCTGACAAGAACACAAACAAGCGTGCATCAGCAAAATGCTCTTTTAATAAGTAACTAGTCGTATCATCTTGCAATACCGGAAAAGTAAAAACAATAGTAATGGAACAGATAGCTGAAAAGAAGAAAAATAAAGATTGTACTCTTTGAATCATAGTTGTAAGTATTTGCTGCAAAACTAATTAAAATAGTAGGATTTGTCCATATCTTAAAAAATTTGTATTATTGCAGAACTTATCTAAAGTAACACCCCCTACAAAACATCTTGAAAATTCACAAGTTACAACCGAATTAAGATTATTATATTAAAAAATATTTATGTACAAATTAGAAGAATTAAACGCAAAAAAAGTTGCTGATTTAAAAGCAATTGCAACAGAATTAAACCTCAAAAAATTTGAGAAATTAAAGAAACAAGACTTGGCTTATGCCATTTTGGATCATCAGGCAGAAAATGCGAAACCGCAACCTGTACCTGAGAAAAAGTCAAGACCTAGAACAAATAAACCAGTAAATAACGGACCTAAAAAACCTGAAAATACTGAACAAAAAAATAAAGCTCCTCAACAAAACGAGAAGCAAAATACTGAGCACAAAAAACCTCAGCATAATCCTAAGGGAAATGAACAAAAAAATGTGTCTAAAAAGCCAGTTCATAATCACCCAAAAAAGAATGAAGAAGAAAACGGACCTAAAAAACCTGTTCATAATCATCAAAAAAATACGGAAGGTCAAAACATTCCTAAAAAGCCTGTTCACAATCATCAGAAAAATCAGGACGGACAAAACATTCCTAAAAAGCCTGTTCACAATCATCCTAAAAAAGGAAATGAACAAGGAAATACACACCCAAAACATAACAACAATAAAAACCAAAGCAATAGTAATACTCCCCCATCAAAATACGATTATAACTTTGATGGTATAATCAATACAGAAGGAGTAATTGAAATTATGCCTGATGGATACGGTTTTATGCGTTCAAGTGACTACCACTACTTATCATCACCTGATGATGTTTATGTTTCGCACTCTCAAATTAAATTGTTTGGTTTAAAAACGGGTGATACTATTAAAGGAACGGTTCGCCCACCAAAAACGGGTGAAAAATATTTCCCTTTAATACAAGTAGAAAGTATTAATGGCCGTGATCCAGGAATTGTGAGAGATAGAATTCCTTTCCACCATTTAACACCACTTTTCCCTTATGAAAAGTTCAACCTTTTAGGAAACGGACACAATAATGTTTCCACAAGAATGTTGGATATTTTTACTCCACTTGGTAAAGGACAAAGGGGATTAATTGTAGCACAGCCTAAAACTGGTAAAACAGTACTTTTAAAGGATATTGCAAATGCAATTGCTGACAATCACCCAGAAGTTTACATGATTATTCTTTTAATTGACGAGCGTCCTGAAGAAGTTACAGATATGGAAAGAAGTGTAAATGCTGAAGTGATTGCTTCAACTTTTGATGAACCAGCAAGTAGGCACGTAAAAGTAGCTGATATTGTATTGGAGAAAGCAAAAAGAATGGTAGAATGTGGCCATGATGTCGTTATCTTACTAGATTCTATTACTCGTTTAGCAAGAGCATACAATACTGTACAACCTGCTTCAGGCAAAATATTGAGTGGTGGTGTGGATGCAAATGCGCTTCACAAACCTAAGCGTTTCTTTGGTGCTGCTCGTAAAATTGAGAAAGGTGGTTCATTAACTATTTTAGCGACTGCTCTTACGGAAACAGGAAGTAAAATGGATGAGGTGATCTTTGAAGAATTTAAAGGCACAGGTAATATGGAACTACAATTGGATAGAAAAATTGCAAATAGAAGAATATATCCTGCTGTTGATTTAGTTTCTTCTTCTACTAGACGTGAGGATTTATTACTAGATAAAGAACACATACAAAGAATTTGGGTACTTAGGAATTATTTAGCAGACATGAACCCAATTGAAGCAATTGAATTTATGAAAGATAGATTGCAAAAAACAAAAGACAATACTGAGTTTTTGGTAACTATGAATGGGTAAAAGATAGTTAATCTTTTTAGTTAATTTATTAGAATAGAGATCCCTACCAAATTGGTGGGGATTTTTTGTATTATTGAAAGATGGAAAACAAATCATTTATCAGAAACAGCAATTTAACTTATAGCTTTGGAAGTATTATTCTTTTTATTCTTCTTGTAGCTGGATGTTCAAATCAAGAAACAAATTCAATCACTTCATCTTTTGAAGAGGATACGCTAAGTGTACATGTTATAAGTTACAACACACCATCACCAAGTAAAGAGGGTAAACAAGTATATGATACTATTGCTCATTTTCCAGAAAATGGAGAATGGCGTAAAATATTAATGGTACAAACTATTAAATGTGATCAGGCAACAAAAAGAGATAAATTCCCGTGTGGAGAATGGGATTACAGCACAAATACTTCAATATTTATCAGTAAAAATGACTCGACTGAAGAACAAATTGAAATTAATAGTTTTGTAACTCCATACGGATTAAGACTTAATTTAACTGAAAGTGGTTGGGAGTATATATGGGATGTATCTGATTACGCTCCAATTCTTAAAGGAGATAAACGAATAGAGCATGGAAATAATCAGGAATTACATGATTTAAAATTCATATTCATAAAAGGAAAGCCAAACAGAGATGTATTAAAAGTTGAAAATATTTGGCCTTATGGAAACTATAAATATGAAGATTTAGCTTTAAACAATGTTTTAAAAAGTAAAAAAATACCTTTATTAGAAAATGCTAATGGTTTTAGATTAAAAGCCAGAATTAGTGGTCATGGTCATTTCGGACCCTATAATTGTTGCGAATGGGATGAGAAAATACATAGTTATAGATTTTCAGATGAAAGTGTAATTAATTGGAATGTATGGAAAGATTGCGGACATAACCCTATACATCCTCAAGGGGGAACTTGGCAATTTGATCGTGCAGGTTGGTGCCCTGGTACAGCAATTGACACTTATGACTTTGAAGTAGAAGATAAAGCAGATAATGACAGTCTTACAGTTGATTATCAAATAGAAATGTTTGAAGACAATGGAGAGAAAGATGGTAATTATCTTATGTCTCACCAATTGATAAGCTATGGAAGTCCTAATTTTAAAAATGATGCAGCTATATTAGAAATTATAACGCCAAATAATGCCCAACGCTACAGGAGGAATTTAAATATAAATGATGGTACACCAACAATTAAAATTCGAAATGACGGAAGTGGAATTATCAGAAATATTCATTTTAAATATGGGGTTAAAGGAGAAAATACTCAAGAATATACTTGGTATGGTTCTTTAAATTTTCTAGAGGAAGAATTAATTACACTCCCACAATTAAGTATGAACAATTTAGATAGCACTGTTGAATTTTATGTTGTAATTGATGCTGTAAACAACAATAAAGATGAGCAACCCTTAAATAATTATGCTGAATCAATTTGGGAGTTACCTTCCTATTTTCCAAATGAGGTTATACTTAGTATTAAAACGAATGACAACAATAGAGCTAAAGAAAATAGCTATATAATTATTGATAATAATAGTCAAATTATAAAAGAAAGAGCTGAGTTCCCTGAAAATACCACATTTTCTGATACCCTAATATTAAAGGCTGGTATTTACACTTGGATTATTAAAGACCAAAAGCAAGACGGAATGATTAGACATTGGTGGGAACGAAATAGTAATCCTGATAAAGTTGGAGTAAACGGAGAAATTTTATTTAAAAACATGTCAGGAGATACAATTGCATCACCAACTTATGATTTTGCAGATTTCTATTCTCTTACTTTTAGAGTTAGATAGAAAAAAAACCAAAAATAACACTCCCACTTCCAGTCATACTTGCGTAAATAGCGCCATCAGCATATAGCTTTTCTTTCATTTTTGCTAGTTCAGGGTGTTTTTCAAAAGCAGAAATTTCAAAATCATTTTGCACTTCCCCTTTCCAGTTTCCTATGGGTTGCTTTATTAAATCTAACAAATTAGTTTCAGCCTGTTTTGGTATAACGCCACTATAAGCCTCAGCAGTAGAAATATGCAATTCAGGAAAAATAAATTTCAACTCATAAGCAGATAAATCTAAATCAATTGAAACCATTTTCTCTCCTATTCCTGTCACATATTTTGGGCTATTGTTAATAAAAAACGGACAATCAGCACCCAACTTTAAAGCATATTTTTCCAATAGAAAATTGCTTAATTTCAAATCAAATAGTTTATTCAAAGCTTTTAAGGTAAACGCTCCATCAGCCGAACCACCTCCTACCCCAGCACCAATAGGAATTTGTTTGTGTAAATGAATTTTTACATTTCCAATTCCAAAGTCTGCTTTTAACAAGTCAAAGGCATTTGTACAAATATTACTATTTCCTGGAATGGAAATACCAGTACTTGAAAAAGAAAAATCATCAGAAGGAATGATTTCTAAAATATCGCACAATTCCTTTACCGGATAAAATACAGAGGACAATTCATGATAGCCATCTGCTCGTTTTTCAAGCACATTAAGTCCTATATTTATTTTGGCGTTCGGGTATACAATCATAATTGATTTTAGTTTTCAACAACAAAAATAATCAACTCAAAATTTTAAAGGGTAGACAAATCATTTTATTTAACTTTGTTCTCCTTTTTAAATAAAAATACAATGGATTATTTAGCATTTGAAAAACCAATAGAAGAACTAATTATTAAGCTTAAACAAGCCAAAGAACTAGGTGATGATGGAGCTGTTGATGTCAGCAAAACAGTAACTGATATTGAAGCAAAAATCAAAAAAACTAGAGAAGACATTTATGGAAGTTTAACTTCTTGGGAGAAAGTACAACTTTCTCGTCATCCGCAAAGGCCTTATACTTTGGACTATATTGAAGCTTTATCTGATGGTGACTTTATCGAATTACATGGGGATAGAGGCGTAAGAGATGACAAGGCTATGGTAGGTGGCTGGGGTACAATTGGCAAGCAATCTGTTATGTTTATCGGTCAGCAAAAAGGAAGAAACACTAAACAAAGGCAATTCCGGAACTTTGGAATGGCTAATCCTGAAGGATACAGAAAAGCACTAAGGCTAATGAAAATGGCAGAAAAATTTGGCAAACCTGTTGTTTGTTTAGTGGATACTCCAGGAGCTTTCCCAGGATTGGAAGCTGAAGAAAGAGGACAAGGAGAAGCAATTGCTCGTAACATCCTTGAAATGACAAAACTAGAAGTACCTATCATTGTTGTTATTATTGGTGAAGGAGCTTCAGGAGGCGCATTAGGAATAGGTGTTGGCGACAAAATATTGATGCTTAATAATGCTTGGTATTCTGTAATTTCTCCTGAAAACTGTTCTACAATTTTATGGGGAAGTTGGGAACACAAAGAAACTGCTGCTGATGCTTTAAAGCTAACAGCAACTGATATGAAAGGAATTGGATTAGTGGATGAAATTATTAAAGAACCCCTAGGAGGAGCGCATACTTTCACTGAAGAAACATATAAAATAGTAAAAAAATCAATCACAAAAGCAATTAAGGAATTTATTGATATTGATAAAGAAACTTTAGTGCATAACCGAATGGAAAAATTCTCAAGTATGGGATTTGTAAAAGAATAATAAATGGCAAAAAAAGTAGGACAAAGAACATTAAAAGCAACCACAACTGCAAAGATTGATGGTAAATTACAACCTCAAGCGATTGAGCTAGAACAAGCTGTTTTAGGAGCTTTAATGATTGACAATGAATCCTTATCTGATGCCATTGACTCCCTACAAGCTGAATATTTTTACAAAGCCGAGCATCAAAGAATTTTTGAATCCATTGTAAACCTTTTCAACCATACTCAGCCAGTTGATATTCTTACTGTTTCAGAAGAATTGAAACGTATGGAGGAATTGGAATTTGTAGGTGGACTAGCCTATATTTCTGAGCTTACTAATAATGTAGCTTCTTCTTCCAATACTGAGTTTCATGCTCGTATCATTGCTGAAAAATTTATTAAGCGTTCACTTATTAGTATTTCCAACAATATTATTGGGGATGCATTTAACGATTCAGTGGATATCTTTGATTTATTAAATACTGCTGAAGAAAAACTATTTACCGTAACAGAAGGTACGCTTAGGAAAAGTTACGATAAGATGAGTACCTTGATTAAAGGAGCACTTGAAAATATTGAAATCCTAAGGAATAAAGAAGATGGTTTAAGTGGAGTTCCTTCTGGCTTTTCAAATCTGGATAGAATTACTTCTGGTTGGCAAAAATCTGATTTAGTAATTGTTGCTGCTAGGCCAGGTATGGGTAAAACTGCCTTTGCCTTAACTATGGCAAGAAATGTTGCTGTTGATCATGATACTCCTATCGGTTTTTTCTCTTTGGAGATGTCAGCCGAACAGTTGGTAAATCGTTTGATTGCTAGTGAGGCAGAATTGGGCGCAAGTAAATTGCGTAAAGGAGATTTAGCTGACCATGAAATGGTACAGTTGCACGAAAAAATAAAACACTTATCAGAAGCGCCTATCTATATTGATGATACACCAGGACTTACTGTTTTTGAACTAAGAGCAAAAGCAAGAAGGTTAGTGAAAAATAATGGTGTAGGAATCATCATGATTGACTACCTACAACTAATGAGTGCAGGAGGTAGTGCAGGAAATAGAGAACAGGAAATTTCTACAATTTCTCGTTCGCTTAAAGGAATTGCTAAGGAATTAAAAATTCCAGTAATTGCTTTATCTCAAGTAAATAGAGGGGTGGAAAGTCGTACGGGAGTTGGTAGTAAACGACCTATGCTTTCTGACCTTAGGGAATCTGGTGCAATTGAGCAAGATGCCGATATTGTGACCTTCATTTACCGTCCTGAATACTACAAGATTTATGAATGGGATAATGGAGATGACTCCAGAGGGCAAGGAGAAGTAATAATTGCAAAACACAGGAATGGTTCTTTGGCCAATGTCCGTTTGAAATTTACGGGTGAATTTGCTAAGTTTACTGACCTAGATTATTTTGATGGCGGATTTGATGATGAAGATGGCGATAATTCTTCCATGTTATCTATGTCGTCAAGTATGAATGATGATAATGATGATGCTCCATTCTAAAATTTCAAAAAAACTAAGTTTACTTTTTCTGTTCTGCAGTATTATTTTCTCTGCAAAAGCTGCTTATATTTTTATCCCTATGGATGAGAGCCAAAGCAATCATCTAAAGGCTTACGGAATTGCTTATTACGCAATTGAGCGAGATGTAAAAGTGGATTGGCTATTGAATTATCAAGGCGGTAGCTTTATGATTAAGCAACATTCCTCTATTGAGAATGAATGCAATATCAGAGGGGTTTCCTACCAATTAATTGCGGATGTACAATCCACACAAATACTGCAATCCATTGCTAGCCCAGGGGTAAACCAAGATGTAGTACGCTTGGAACAAGCTCCAAAAATCGCCATCTACTCCCCTAGCAACAAACAACCTTGGGATGATGCCGTAACCCTTGCATTGGCTTATGCAGAGATTCCTTATGAAGTAGTTTATGATGAAGAAGTGCTCAGTGGTTTATTGGTAATGTACGATTGGCTACACCTACATCATGAGGATTTTACAGGGCAATACGGAAAATTTTATGCATCCTTCAAAAATGCTACTTGGTACAAAGACCAGAAAATAGCTTATGAAAAATTAGCCAAAAAATTAGGATACGATAAGGTTTCTCTGGAAAAATTAGCGGTTGCTAAAAAAATAAAAGACTATGTAAATGCTGGCGGATTTTTATTTGCCATGTGCAGTGCAACCGATAGTTACGATATTGCATTAGCAGCTGAAGGTTCTGACATTTGCCAACACATGTTTGATGGTGATGCAGCCGACCCTTCTGCTGAAGAACAATTGGACTTTAGCAGAACACTTGCTTTTAAAAATTTTTCCTTGGTGAAGAACCCTAATCAATATGAATTTTCTTCTATTGATGCAACTCAAACTAGGAGGATTAACCCTAAAATTGACTTTTTCACTTTATTTGATTTTTCTGCAAAATGGGATCCTGTTCCAACCATGTTATGCCAAAATCATATGCAAGTTATTAAAGGATTTATGGGGCAAACTACAGCCTTTAAAAATCAATACATAAAGTCGGATGTACTGATAATGGGGGAAACAAAAGCAGCCAATGAAGCCCGCTACATACATGGAGAGCTTGGCAATGGAACTTGGACTTTTTATGGAGGACATGATCCTGAAGATTATCAACACAAAGTAGGCGACCCAAAAACGGACCTTTCTCTACACCCCAATTCTCCAGGGTATCGCTTAATATTAAATAATATTCTTTTCCCTGCTGCAAAAAAGAAAAAATTAAAAACTTAATACAATATGTATACAAAACATTTAACGCTTATACTTCTTATAATAAGTACACTTAATCTAAAGGCACAAGAAGAACATAACCATACCCACATTCATCATCATAAAAATGAAATAGGAATTGCTATTTCACCTGTCTACTTTTTTGGTGAAAATGAAACTTCTTCCAGTTTACACCTACATTATTCTCATCAGTTAAACGAAAGTAAATTTGCTGTTGGGCTAGGTTATGAACGAATTTTTGATGAACACAAACACCAAACAATTGGAATAGTAGGTAGCTACAGAATTATTGAACCACTTAGTATTAATCTATCTCCAGGAATTACATTTGAAGGAGCAGAAGAATTGCATTTTGCTCTTCATATTGAAACTACTTATGAAT
>Ga0206679_10000890_pt1 | contig 25046 bp, 21 predicted proteins | sample M110012015metaG_FD_155464 | JGI IMG/M metagenome (GOLD analysis project Ga0206679, IMG submission 155464) | Ammonia-oxidizing marine archaeal communities from Monterey Bay, California, United States - M1 100m 12015 | ecosystem: Environmental > Aquatic > Marine > Intertidal zone | place: USA... | reverse complement strand
AAATCTGCAATGTTTGCTGAAAATTACAGTCAAATGGTTTTAGTAAAAGACATTGAACTTTACTCTCTTTGCGAACACCATATGTTACCATTTTTTGGCAAAGCACATATTGCCTACATACCTAACGGACATATTGTAGGGCTTAGTAAAATACCAAGAATAGTTGATGTTTTTTCAAGAAGACTACAAGTTCAAGAAAGATTAACAGATGAAATAAAAGATTGTATTCAAGATACTTTGAATCCGAAAGGAGTAGCTATTGTAATTGAAGCACAACACCTTTGCATGCAAATGAGAGGTGTGCAAAAACAACACTCTTCCACAACAACATCTGCTTTTTCAGGCATCTTTATGTCTGATGAAAAAACAAGAGCAGAGTTTATGAATTTGATAAAATAAAACAATGAAATCATACGTATTTCCTGGGCAAGGAGCCCAATTTCCTGGAATGGGAAAAGACCTTTATGAAGCATCAGAAGATGCAAAGCAATTATTTGAAACGGCAAATGAAATTTTAGGATTCTCAATTACCGACATCATGTTTGGTGAAGATGCTGAAGCACTAAAACAAACTAAAGTAACCCAACCTGCTATCTTCTTACATTCCGTAATTCTAGCAAAAGTATTAGGCGATTCCTTCAAACCAGAAATGGTTGCAGGCCATTCCTTAGGAGAGTTTTCTGCTCTAGTTTCAGCAGGATATTTATCTTTTGAAGATGGATTAAAACTAGTATCTAAAAGAGCAATGGCTATGCAAAAAGCTTGCGAACAAAACCCATCCACTATGGCGGCTGTTTTAGGATTAGAAAATGAAGTAGTTGAAAATATCTGTAAAGAAATTAAGGAAATTGTTGTTCCTGCAAACTACAACTGCCCTGGGCAATTGGTTATCTCGGGGAGCAATGAAGGAATTGATATTGCCTGTGAAAAATTAACTGAAGCTGGAGCAAGGAGAGCAATTAAATTGCCTGTTGGAGGGGCATTTCATTCTCCACTTATGGAGCCTGCAAGAGCAGAATTGGAGCAAGCAATTGACGAAACTAATTTTGCTAAAGGAGTTTGTGCTATCTACCAAAATGTAACAGCAACAGCCATTACTAATCCTGAAGAAATTAAAGAAAATTTAAAAAAGCAATTAACAGCATCTGTACTTTGGACACAAACTATGCAACAAATGATTGCTGATGGACTATCCTCAGTAACTGAAGTTGGTCCTGGAAAAAAGTACTGCAGGGATTATTCAAAAGTTGATCGAAAACTGGAAACGCAAAGCGCTAGTTTATAAAGTAGCGTTCAGCAACTTTCCACTATTTACTAAATCATGCCAGGCTTTTTGAGTCTGGCATTTTTCATATAATTCAGCATGATTCATATTATGGCAATCCGTACCTACCAAGCTCACCATCCCTGAATTAATTAAGGCTTCCGTTTTTTTCTTTATTTGCGGAGAATAATAAGCAATTAAAGAAAGTAAGTTAATTTGCAACAGGACACCTCTACTTATCAATTCTTCATAATCCTTTATTGAATAATAATTATACCTTTCAGGATGAGCCAATACTACTTTATACCCTTCTAATTGTAATTTAAAAATAATGTCAAATAGGTTTCTTGGCGCTTCCATAAAGGAAAGCTCTACCAAAATATAGTTATCGCCAAAAGTTAGGAATTTCTCCTTTCCTATTTTCTGCTCAAATTCATAATCAATATAGTATTCGGCAGCTGCCTCTATTTCCATATTGATGTTTTGTACTTTTAATTCTGCACGGACATCAGCCAACCCATTCAATATTGTTTCGGAAGAATTTTGATAGAAATCACTCATTACATGTGGGCTAGTAATTACCTTACTAAATCCCAATTCCTGCATTTTTTTAACTAATGTAATGGAGGCTTCCAAATCAGGAGCACCATCATCAATACCTGGAATAAAATGGGAATGAATATCTGTTTTTAATACTGAAAAATCAAGTACTTCACATGCCTTTTCCTTCTTATTTAAAAACCATTTCAGCATTAACTATATTGTTCTTTATAATATTTTTGGTAATCCCCAGAAGTAATGTTATCCATCCACTCTTCATTAGATAAATACCAAGCAATTGTTTTTTCTAAGCCCTCTTCAAACTGTAATAATGGCTCCCAACCTAATTCATTTTTCAATTTATTGGCATCAATAGCATAACGCTTATCGTGCCCTGGCCTATCCTTTACATAAGTGATTAAACCCTCAGCAGTTCCTGCTTCATTACCCAAAGCAATATCCATTTGTTTGCATAATATTTTAATCAAATCGATATTCGTCCATTCGTTAAAACCACCAATATTATAGGTTTCTCCCTTTCTTCCTTCATGATAAATTTTATCAATCGCAATGGCATGGTCCACTACATACAGCCAATCTCTAGTAAATTTCCCATCACCATAAACTGGTAATGCTTTTCTATTTCTGATGTTATTAATAAATAGGGGCAACAACTTTTCAGGAAACTGATTAGGCCCGTAATTGTTAGAGCAATTTGAAATAACATAAGGCATTCCGTAGGTATTTCCGTAAGCCCTTACAAAATGATCGGAACTTGCTTTAGAAGATGAATATGGCGATTGCGGGTCATAAGAAGTAGTTTCTAAAAACAAACCTGTATCTCCTAAACTTCCGTACACCTCATCAGTGGAAACATGATAAAACAGTTTCCCTTCTTCATTTCCTTTCCATAGGTTTTTTGCAGCATTCAATAAGTTAACTGTCCCCACCACATTGGTCATAATAAATTCCATAGGATTAGTGATGGAACGATCAACATGGCTTTCAGCTGCCAAATGCACTACTCCATCAAAATTATATTTTTCAAATAAGCTCTTGATATACCCTTCATCAACTATATCGCCTTTTTCAAAAATATAATTTTCCTTATTTTCTATATCTCTTAAATTTTCCAGATTTCCTGCATAGGTCAATACATCTAAGTTTACAATTTTGTAATCAGGGTATTTATTTACAAATAAACGCACTACATGCGAACCTATAAACCCTGCACCTCCTGTTATTAATATCGTTTTACTCATCTTTTCTTTTCGTTTTTTAAAATGGACAGCAAATATAGGCAATTATTACACAATGCTTTGCGTTAATTAGCCACTGAAAATGTATTTTAGCCCACAAATCTGATAACTGACTATGAGAACCCTAATAATCCTCTGTTTTACTTGCTTTTGTTTTACCACTTTTGCGCAAAAAAATAAACAAAGTGCTTTAACTTTTAGCTACACCCATCAATTGCCAATTGGTGAGTTAGCTAACCGATTTGGCGACAATTCATCTATCGGGGTTTCTATCTTTCAAGAAAAAGAAAACAACCTATTTTACGGAATAGAAGGAGGATATCTATTCAGCAATAATGTAAAAGATACTTCCATTTTTAACAATATCACTACATCAACCGGATCAATTATTGGAGCGGATGGAACTTACTCAAACATCAACTTAATGGAAAAAGGTTTTGATGTTCATGCCTTTGTAGGTTATGCCTATCATCCAAATGAAAATAATTTAAGTGGGGTTTATCTTTCGGTAGGGCTAGGTTTTTTGCAACATCAAATTTTTATTGACACTAAAAATCAAAATATACCCCAGCTTGATGAAGAGTATAAAAAAGGATATGATCGTTTAACAAATGGAGTAAGCACAAAATGGGAAGCTAGCTATAAATATTACAGTAAAAATGGGAAGTTTCAAATGTATGGAGGGGTTAACATGACTATTGCCTATACTAAAAACAGACGTACTTACTTATTTGATAAAATGGAATATACGCCAAACACTGGCAACTGGGATAATTTATTAGGAATCAATATGGGAATTATTATTCCCATCCACCGAAAGAATGAAGAGGAATTTTATTACTACTAAATGAGCATTCTATACAATATTAGTATACAGCTTTATGTAATTGCAATTCGTTTTGCAGCATTATTTAATGCAAAAGCTAAGTTGTGGATAAAAGGACGAAAAGCAATTTTTCAAAAAATTGAAGAAGCAACAAAAGGTGAACAAAACATTGTTTGGTTTCATTGTGCCTCTTTAGGAGAATTTGAACAAGGGAAACCTATTATTGAAGGCTACAAACAAAAATATCCTAGTCATAAAATTCTATTGACTTTCTTTTCTCCTTCAGGATTTGAAATCCGTAAAAATTATGAGGGAGTAGATTGGGTTTTTTATCTTCCTGCTGATACAAAATCAAATGCAAAAAAATTCATCAGTATTATAAAACCTATAAAAGTTGTTTTTATAAAATATGAGTTCTGGTTCAATTATATGGCTGAGCTTAAAAAACAAAACATTTCTTTTTATAGTGTGTCTGCTATTTTTCGTGATGGGCAAGCATTTTTTAAATATAAATGGTGGGCAGAGCAACTTAAAAATGTCACACACTTTTTTGTGCAAGACAAAACCTCAGCCTATTTACTTAAAAGCATAGGATTCACGAATCACACAATAAGTGGAGATAGTCGATTTGATAGCGTACTAACCACTACCAATAATCCTGAATCATTCCCATTAATTGAGCAGTTTCGCAAAACAAAACCCACAATTATTTGCGGAAGTACTTGGCCAAAGGACGAAGTACTTTTAAGTCAGTTCATAAAAGAAAATCCACAGTACAATTATATTATTGCACCACATGAAATGCATCATATTTCACACTTGCAAAAACAAACTGGTGCGCAATTATTTTCAACATCAAATACTGAAAATATCAATTCAAATAATGTGCTTATTATTGATAGCATTGGCATACTGTCTAGTATTTATCAGTACGCAAATATTGCTTATATTGGTGGTGGTTTTGGAGTTGGAATACACAATATTTTAGAAGCAGTTGCTTTTGGTTTACCTGTTATTTTTGGGCCTAACTACCAAAAATTCAATGAGGCAACAGAATTGATAAATCAGAAAGGAGCTATCTCAATTTCTAATTATAACGAACTAACTTCAGCTATTGATTTTTGTAGTGCTTTTGATAACTCGATTGCGATTAATTATATCCAAGAAAATAGTGGTGCTACAACAAAAATATTAAATTTTATCATTACATGAAAACATTAAAATTTCTTATTATATTATTATGGATATTATTTTCAAAAAGTTATGATGCATATTGTACTTATCTACATACCCCTGACTTATCAAAGGAAGCAAATCCTTTGATTTCAATTTTAGGTTTTAATTGGTTCTGGCTCTTAATAGTGATTGGAGCATTAACTATGTATACATGTTATACCTTATATTTAATTTCATTTAAACCAATCAAACTTTATCCTTTAGATAAAGGATATTCTTTCAGTAATTTTATTGCGTATATGTATTTTGGCAAGAAAAGTAGTTGGCTTTCCATTATCTACAGGGTTCCTCCTATGAGAAATAAAAGATTTCATTATACTTTTGGTAATATATTTGTAAGGTATCTGGTCTTTGCTGGAATTGTTTCTACTGTGATGTGGCTATTAATAAATAATTCTGAAGCGTATAGAGTTATTCATAATCACTTAGTTATTTATGGTATTCTAATTTCAGGTACATTTATTATACTTTATAATTACTATAAAACCAACTACAACAAATATCAGACGCAATAAAAAAGCAGAGACTTTCGTCTCTGCTTTTTGTACCCGGGACGGGACTTGAACCCGTACGGACTAATGTCCATTGGATTTTAAGTCCAACGTGTCTACCAATTCCACCACCCGGGCAGGGTAAATGTTTTGTTTTTTAAAGAACTTGCGAGCGAGTGATGAGATTCGAACTCACGACCCCCACCTTGGCAAGGTGATGCTCTACCCCTGAGCTACACTCGCAATAGGCGGCAAATTTAATTAAATAATCAATACTACAAAACCAAAAACTACTTTCCTAATAGTTTTTTTATTTCACTCAATTTCATCAAAGCTTCTACTGGCGTTAATGTATTGATATCCAATATTTTTATCTCTTCTCTCAACTCTTCTAATATAGGGTCATCTAACTTAAAAAAGCTCAACTGCATATCACTTCCCTCAATTATAGCTTCAGTATTACTTTCTTTTGTTCTTAACGCTTCTAACTGTTTCAGAATTTTTTCTGCTTTTTTTACAATTTGCTTAGGCATACCCGCCATTTTAGCTACATGTATCCCAAAACTATGCTCACTCCCTCCTTCTTTTAATGTCCTTATAAAAATTATATTCTTACCACTTTCCTTTACAGATACATTGTAATTTTTCACTCTTTTAAACTGCTCCTTCATTTCGTTTAGCTCATGATAATGAGTAGCAAATAATGTTTTTGCTTTTGTAGGATGTTCATGCAAATATTCAGCAATTGCCCAAGCTATTGATACCCCATCATAAGTACTTGTTCCTCTTCCTATTTCATCTAATAGTATCAAACTATTTTCTGATAGATTATTCAAAATACTAGCTGTTTCATTCATTTCTACCATAAAGGTGGACTCCCCCATTGATATATTATCAGAAGCTCCCACCCTTGTAAAAATTTTATCTACTAATCCGACTTCAGCTCCCTCTGCAGGAACAAAACTCCCAATTTGAGCCATCAGCACAATAAGAGCAGTCTGCCTTAACAAAGCTGATTTACCCGACATATTAGGCCCGGTAATCATCATAATTTGTTGCCTATCTCTATTTAAAGTTACATCATTCGGAATATAAGGATCACCCATTTCCAATTGCTGTTCAATTACTGGGTGCCTACCTTTTGTTATTACTAAATCTGAACTATTATTTACATTGGGTTTGGTATAATTATTCTTTTTTGCAATGGATGAAAATGAAAGCAAACAATCCAATTGCGATACGATAAAAGCATTTAATTGTATCTCTTGAATATGTTCGGCTATACTCTGAACTAATTCAGCAAAAAGACGATTTTCAATTTCAGAAATTCTGCCTTCTGCACTTAGAATCTTGTGTTCGTATTCCTTTAATTCTTCTGTAATATAGCGTTCAGCACTTACAAGCGTTTGCTTTCTAATCCATTCTTCTGGAACTTGGTCCTTGAACCTATTTCTTACCTCCAAGTAATAACCAAATACATTATTAAACGATATTTTTAAAGAAGTAATTCCAGTTTGTTCAATCTCACGGGCTAACATTTTATTCAGATACTCTTTTCCAGAATTTTGAATAGAACGCAATTCATCAAGCTCAGCATTCACCCCTTCTTTCATTACATTTCCTTTGTGCAACAACAGTGGAGGGTTCTCACTTAATTCTGCTTCAATCCTTTCTTTTATTTTTCCACAAGTATTTATCTTACTCGTTAATTTCTGCAAGTCTTTTCCTGATGCACTACAAATTTCTTGTATAGGTTTCAGGGAAATTAAAGCATCTTTCAGCCTTCCGCATTCTCTTGGATTTATTCTTAAAGTAGCCACTTTTGAAATCAATCGTTCCAAATCTCCAATCCTAGCAATCTCTTCTGAAAGCACTCCTGATAATTTATCATCATCAAGTATCTGCTGTACTATATTATGTCGTTCGCTTATTTGCTTTTCATTTTTCAGTGGCAAGGCCAACCATCTTCTTAACATCCTTGCTCCCATTGCTGATTTTGCATCATCCAATACATCAATCAATGTTTTTGCCCCTTCATTTGGGGAATAAAATAATTCCAAATTTCTGATGGTGAACCTATCCATCCACACATATTTATCTTCTTCAATTCGGGAAATTCCTGAAATATGTTTCGTTTGATGATGATGAGTTTCATTCAAATAATGAAGTGCAACTCCAGCAGCAATAATACCTTCCGCTAAATCATTAACCCCAAAACCTTTTAAGGATTTTGTGTCGAATTGTTTGTACAATAAATCACTTGTATAGTCAGTTGTAAACGCCCAATCATCCAACATATAAGTATAAAAATAAGTACCAAAATCTTCTTCAAACCTTCTTCTTTTTGTCTTTTGATGAATCACTTCAGTAGGGCTCAAACTTTGCAATAACTTATCTACATACTCACTACTCCCTTCTGCAGCTAAAAACTCACCAGTTGAAATATCCAAGAAAGAAACACCAATATTTTTCTTTCCATAAAATACGGCTGCTAAAAAATTATTCTTTTTGGTCTCTAAAGTCAATTCATTATACGAAACTCCTGGAGTAACCAATTCAGTAACGCCTCTTTTCACAATTCCCTTTGCCGCTTTTGGATCTTCCAATTGATCACAAATAGCAACCCTTTCTCCCGCCCTAACCAACTTTGGTAAATAAGTATCTAATGAATGGTGAGGAAAACCTGCCAACTCAATTTTTGAATCGCCATTATTTCTTGCCGTAAGTACAATCCCTAAAATTCTAGATGCTTTTATGGCATCCTCCCCAAAAGTTTCATAAAAATCGCCAACCCTGAACAATAACAAAGCGCCCGGATGCTTAGTTTTTATTGCATTATACTGCCCCATTAAGGGAGTAATTTTCTTTTCTTTCTTCTGCTTTACTGCCAAAAATTTATTCTTTAATTTTGCAACAAATATAAGTGATGAAAAAGTTAAAAAACAAAGATTTACAAAGAATAAATATTGAAGAGTTTAAAAGTGTAAAAAAAACACCTATCACTATTGTATTGGACAATGTAAGAAGCGCCTTAAATGTAGGTTCGGTATTCCGAACTGCTGATGCTTTTTTAATTGAGAACATCATTTTATGTGGAATTACTGCTCAACCGCCCAACAAAGATATCCGTAAAGCAGCCCTTGGAGCAACTGATTCTGTAAATTGGGAATACTCAAAAAATACAATGGATACCGTAAATCAATTAATTGAAAAGGACTACTATATAGTTGGTATTGAACAAGCCGAAAACTCAACCCTACTTAACGAATTTGAACTACCAAAAAAGCCAATTGCAATTATTATGGGGAATGAAGTGAGTGGTGTTGCTCAAGAAGTAGTTGACGCCTGTAATGAAGTAATCGAAATACCCCAATTTGGGACAAAGCATTCCTTAAATATATCCGTAACTACTGGTGTTGTTATCTGGGATTTATGGAAAAAATTGAACGCTTAATCTGCAATCTCAAAATCAACTCTTCTATTAATTTCCGCTAAAGTATTTATATTAACAGCCCCTTCTAATCCATTACTAACATGCGTAACAGTTGACAAAGGCTCTTCCTCCCCTTTAGTGGTTGCATTTAACCTGTCAAGAGAAATATTATAATTAAGCACAATATAATCAATAACTGCATTTGCTCTTTTTAACCCAAGTTTTTTATTAAATTTTGGAGTCCCAATATTATCAGTATGTCCAATAACATTCAAAGCAATATCAGGATTATTTTTCAGTAATAAAGCCATAGTTGCTATTCTATTCTCGTTGGAGTTTCCTACAATAGCACTTCCTGAATTAAAATAAATAGATGGAAAATAAATAAGCCCACCACTATTTACATAAGTTGTATTACTCACGTTAATACCAAATTGATTCACCATAGTACCGACAGGGGTATTAGATTCTAAATCCTTACTATTTGGCACTCCATCTTTATCATCATCTAATTCAACACCATTCCCATCCACTTGAGACCCCCTATTCGAAAACGGATCAGCATCACGATAGTCAGGAACATTATCCATATCAACATCTAAAGCATTTCCTGAACCATCAACAGCAACTCCTAAAGGTGTATTTGGGTTTTTGTCAAAAGCATCCGAAACGCCATCATTGTCAGCATCATCTGTAAACCCATCAATTTTCACAAATAAAGTAGAAACATCAACTTTCAATTCATCAATAGGGCTTTCCCATTCTTTAGCATAATCATGATTCCCTATTTTATAGGCAATACCTAAAGCTAAGAAGCTAAATCGATCTCTCTTGTTTTGTGTATACATAATAGAAGAATCCCATTTATCTGTTTTTCCGTTCCTAATCGTATAATCTAATAGTAAATTTAACCTAGCATTTAATTTATATTTAGCTTGTAACCCATAAATATATACTGTTTCGGAAGGAGAAGTAAACAATCCTTTTTTCTCTGAAGCATAATTAGTTCCTAAAGAATTCGCTCCCTCATCAGCATAACCAAAACTATAAATATAAGTGTCCGAAATAAGATTTCTTCTGACACTATTGTAAATATTATAACCAAGCCCTAGCTTTGCATCAAATGATAATTTCCCAACTTTTTTAGGGCTGAAAAAATAAGCCATAATATTTGATACATCAATATTAAGCGTTAAATCCGCTTCCTTAAATGACGCCACAAACTTATCGCCATTACCCTCATAATTCTGATAAGGATCGTAACTACTGTAGCCTAAATATTCATTAGATCTTCTTAAACCTGCAAAACTACCACTAATAAATTCCGCATTTAATGCATAAAATGAGTTGATTTGCTTGTATAAGGACAGTGAAACAGCTGATTTTAACTCATAAAAATTATTTGCTTTTTGACTAGCTGGATAATGATTGTGTTGCCTGATATCACCATCAAATTGTGTGAGTCCAAAACCAAAACCAATAGCCCAGCCTTTCCAAAAAGGAATAATCTCTTTTTCTGGATTATTACTAGATGTAATTTCAGATTTTTTTAACTGAACACTTTGCTTGTTAATTGCATCTGAAATTGCATTATCTTGTGCAAAAATAAAATTAAAACAACATAATAAAACAACAACTAAAAGGGCACTTTTTTTACTCATATTTTTTTTTATAAGGGTTGCAAACTTAGTTAATTGTTTTCTTATCTAAAAATTACTAACAACTTATGTGTAAAAAGCTACATATTTTCATCTGTTAAGCTTTAATAATTTTTTACATTTGCAGCAATTATAAATTAAATAAAAACAAAGAAATGGGAATTTCAAAAATCTTTTACATTTTAGCTTTAGCTACTGTAATGAGTGGTTGCGGACTAAACAAAATGGCTAATAAATACGAAACAGTAAGTTATACTGTAACGCCTACAACTTTACAAGCACATGGTGGCAATGTATCATTAACCTTAGATGCAACTTTTGCTGAAAATTACTTTGCAAAAAAAGCAACTATTGATTTTACTCCAGTATTAGTATATGCTAATGGCGAAACAGCATTCAAAACCATTACAATTCAAGGAGAAAAAGCTACAGGTGGTGAAGCAACAATTTTTAATGCTACAGGCGGTAATTTTAACTATCAAGATGCAGTTAAATACAATGCAGATATGATGAACTCTACTTTAGAGTTAAGAGCTACTGCAAAACTAAAAGATAAAGAAAAAGCATTAGGACCTATTACTATTGCTGATGGTGTAATTGCAACTTCAACAAGAGTATTGGATAATGAAGAATTAGCAAACAACAATCACGGATACGAGCACGAAACTATTTTAGAAGAAACGGCTACTATCTACTTTTTAGTAAACAAAGCAAACATCAGAACAACTGAGAAAAGTGATGCTGATATTAAGAAGTTAAAAGCATTTGTTAAAAACGGATACAAAACACATTCTATTGAAATCAAATCATTTGCTTCTCCTGAAGGAACAATAAACATGAATGATAATGTTTCTGACAACAGAATGAAAAGCACTCTTAGCTATACAAAAAGATTGCTACGTAATTTAAAAGTAGACGGAGCAAGAAATGCTGACTTATATACTGAAACTTCAATTGGTGAAGACTGGGCAGGATTTGAATCTTTAGTACAAGCTTCTGATATAAAAGACAAAAGAAGAATCAATAAAATTGTAAACTCAGTTGAGGATTTAGAGTTAAGAGAGCAACAAATCAGAGACTTATCTGAAATTTATGATGCACTTGAAAATGATGTTTTACCTCAGTTAAGAAAAGCAATTATTGTAATTCGTTCATTCGAACCAAAAAGAACTGATGAAGAAATTGCAACACTTTCAACTACTACCCCTGAAGTATTAGATGTAAAAGAATTATTATTCTCAGCTACTTTAACTGAAGATGCAGCAATTCAAGAAGGAATTTATAATAAAGCTGTTGAATTACACAATGACTGGAGAGGATACAACAATATCGCTTGCATGCATATAGCAAATGGTGACTTAAATACTGCTATGGTTTATCTTAATAAGGCTACATCTATTTCAAGAGAAAATTCTGACATATCAACAAATAAAGGAATAGTTGCAGCAAGAATTGGTGAATTAGCAAATGCTCAAGTACTGTTTGACAAAGCAAATACTTCTGAGTACAACCAAGCTACGTTAAACATAAGGCAGGGTGAGTACAAAAAAGCAGCAAGATTTTTCAAAAACGGAACATCACACAATGCTGTTTTAGCACAGGTTTTAAGCGGAAAAAATAATGCTACTTGTAATGAAGCAACTGCTGCTTGTCATTACTTAAATGCAATTGCTTCTGCCAGATCAGGAAATAATGATGCTGCAATTAGTAACTTAACAAATGCTATTGCTGCTAATGCAAATTATAAATCAGAAGCTACTATTGATTTAGAATTTGTAAACTTAAGAGCAAATGAAGCTTTTATCGCTTTAACAAAATAAGAAAGTGTTCAGCAAATAAAACATGAATAACCCCTTTCAAAAGAAGGGGTTATTTTTTTAATATGACTCAGCAAAAAAAACCTACCTTTATAATTATTGGCGCTATGAAAGCGGCAACTACATCCCTTTACACCTACCTAAAACAACATCCGGATGTATTTATGACGAGCATTAAAGAACCTATGTTTTTTAATAACTTTCAAAAAGAAACTAATTTTAAAATACACGGAAGGGAAACAAAGAAGATAACTACTTTTGAGCAGTACTATCCACTTTTTGATGCTGTAAAAAATGAGAATGCAATTGGAGAAGCATCTCCTTCCTACATCTCTAATAAGGATTGTCCTAGCTTAATTCATAAGCACCTTCCTAATACCAAAATTATTGCAGTACTTAGGCAGCCAGTTGCTCGCGCATATTCCAACTACCTACATGCAAGGAGAGCTGACAGAGAATCCATAGCTGATTTTGAAACTGCCTTTAATAAAGAAGAGGAGCGCAAAGCCAAAAACTGGAGTCCACTTTACCATTACAAAGGAAAAGGTTACTATACCGAACAGCTTGAACGATATTATAATTTATTTCCAAAAGAAAATATCAAGGTTTTACTATTTGAGGAAGTCGTTAAAAATCCTATTAAAGTATCACAAGAGGTTTTTGACTTCCTAAATGTGGATAGCTCTTTTACTCCAGATACTAGCAAAAAAGCAAATGTCTCAGGAACGCCTAAAGGGTTATTTGGATGGTTAATAATGAAGCTTAGGTATTATAATTTAATTCCAAATATCCAGTTCAGCAATTACCTTCCTGGGTTTATGATTCAATTCATATTTAAAGCAGCTTACAAAAAATCTAACCCATTAAATATAGAGATAAAGAATAGACTCACAAATACTTATTACAAAGAAGATATTTTAAAACTCGAAAAACTAATCGAAAAGGATTTACAACATTGGCTCAGATAAGTTGACCTGATGAACGCCTATTTTATAAGGAGTTTTCAATAGTTCCTTTATTCGAAAATATACTTTTTCATCTTCCTTAAAATCAACATTGGATACGTCAAGTAACAGTACTGGAAAATGCGTTTGCTTTCTTAAATAATCCAGATACCTATCTTGAATGTTTTGCAAGTATTCATTGGTGATTTCCTGCTCAAAAACTCTCCCTCTCTTTTTAATATTTTGTTGTAAGCGGCTAACATCAGCATACAAATACACCAATAAATCAGGATTTGACAAAGAGGAAAGCATAATTTCAAACAAGCTATTAAATAATTGGTGCTCGTCTTTTTGTAAATTATTCTGAGCAAATAATTTAGACTTCATGAAAAAATAATCCGCAATAGTAATCGGCTGAAACAAATCCTGTTCTTTTTCTTTTTTTAGCTGATGATAACGCTCTGCCATAAAAAAAAGCTCTAATGGAAAAGCATGCTTTTCAGGGTCTTTATAGAATTTTGGTAAAAAAGGGTTTTCCTCAAATTTTTCAAGAATCAATCGGGCATTATATTCTTTAGCAAGCATACTCGCTAAAGTGGTTTTACCTACCCCAATATTTCCTTCTATTACTACAAACTTATAGTGCATATTCTTTTACTAACTCAGTATCCTTACAAATTTGCAATAACTCTTCAACTGTTTTATTGTATTTTGGATGCAACATATCAGGTGCAATGCTATTTAATGGCGTTAGCACAAACATGCGTTCATGCATGTATTTATGCGGCACACACAACTGGGAAGTTTCAATAATATCATCATTATAAAAAATAATATCAATATCAATGAGTCGTTCCCCCCACTTTTCAATCCTAATTCTGCCGAGCTCTTTTTCAATATCTAATACAATAGATAGCACATCATCCGCTAGCATTTCAGTTTTCACTTTTAGTATCTGATTCAAATAGTTTTCCTGTCCCTCTACTCTCCATGGGAAACTTTCATAAACTTTTGATTTTTCCACAACAAGTCCTACCCTATCTTCAATAGCAATAATTGCATCTTGCAATAACAACTCTCTCTCTCCAAGATTACTTCCTAATTGTAAAAAAACTATATTCATATCTATTATTAAGGTTTTCAAATATAAAAAGAAACAACTATAAACTCATTTGAAATTGCTTATTTTTATCAACTCTAAAAAAATAAATATGAAATCCTTTTTTAAAAACGTATTATCTACTATTGTCGGAATGGTATTGGCCGTATTTGTAATTGTGCTATTATTTATCGGAATTGTAAGTATTAGCATTTCTTCACTTAATAGTACAGAAGAAGTTACCGTAAAAGAAAACAGTATTCTAAAAATAAATCTTGCTGAACTTTCAGTAGTTGAACGCACTTCAGAAAATCCTTTTGATGGACTTAACTTATCGGGAAATATTCCTAAAACTATTGCTTTAAAACAAGTGCTAGATAATATTGAAAAAGCAAAATTAGATGACAAGATTAAAGCCATCTACATTAACACCCCCTATGTAAGTGCGGGGATTTCACAAATAGAAGAAATTAGAAATAAACTTCTTGAATTTAAACAAACAGGGAAACCTATTATTGCTTATTCTGAAGTATACAACCAAGCAGCCTATTATTTATCATCAGTGGCCAACAAAGTTTATTTGAACCCTGAAGGGATAGTAGAACTAAAAGGATTAGCGGCAGGAATTATGTTTTACAAAGGGCTATTTGAAAAACTAGATGTTGAGGTGCAAGTTATTCGTCATGGGAAATTTAAAAGCGCTATTGAACCATACATACTCGACAAAATGAGTGATGCTAATAGAGAGCAAATGCAATTATTACTAAACTCTTTTGCTGATAACATTATGGATAGCATTGCCAACCAAAGAGGATTAACTCTAGTAAAAGTACAGCAACACGCCAACAACCTAAGCCTTGAAAATGCTCAATCATGTATTGACTATAAGTATGTAGACGCACTTTTGTACCAAGATCAAATTGAGGACAGTCTAATTAAAATTGCAGGGGGTGAAAAACTAAACCTAGTTTCCTTAAGTAAATACACCAATGCAAAAGGAGAAGAAAAAGAAATAAGCCGAAATAAAATTGCAATTATTTATGCAACTGGTGCAATAAATTCAGGAAAGGGAGATGAGAAAAGTATAGGCTCAGTAAGTACTTCTGCAGCCATAAAACAAGCCAGAGAAGACAAAAGAGTAAAAGCAATTGTACTAAGAATAAATTCACCAGGAGGAAGTGCCTTGGCATCTGATGTAATTTGGAGAGAAACAATTTTAGCAAAAACTGCAAAACCTTTAGTTGTTTCTATGGGTGATTATGCAGCAAGTGGCGGTTATTATATTGCCTGTGCAGCTGACAGCATAGTAGCTAACCCGACAACACTGACAGGCTCAATCGGTGTATTTGGGATAATTCCTAACCTAAGTAAATTTTACAAAAATAAATTAGGCATTACAATTGATACGGTAAACACAGGAAAATATGCAGATATGGGAATAAATAGACCACTATCTGCTTTTGAAAAGAATAAGATCCAAACAAGTATAAAAAATATTTACACTACTTTCATCACTCATGTAGGTGAAGGCAGAAACATGAGCACAACTGCTGTAGATGAAATTGGGCAAGGAAGAGTTTGGACAGGTTATGATGCTAAAAAAATTGGATTGATAGATAGTTATGGCGGACTTGAGAAAGCAATTGAAATTGCTGTATATTTAGCTAAGATTGAGGATTATCGAATTATATCATTACCTAAAAAGAAAGATCCTTTTACTGAATTTGCATTAAAACTAGGGGGAGAAACTAATATCTCAAACTTAATTTTAGCTAAGCTCGGCTTTATCACTCAAATGACTGAACCTATTGAGGATTTATTAAAAAGGGATAAAATTCAGGCAAGGATTCCTTTTATTATGGATTTAAAATAAGCTTCCTTGTGCAATTTCCTGATGAGAAAAGGTAGAAATAAATCCTTCATGCGAGCGAACATTAAACACTCTATCACCATCCAATAATAAGTATTGTCCTTTAATTCCTAAAAGAGTTCCTTCAATAATAGGAGTGCGATCCAACTTAACACTCTTTATTTTTTTAGGATATTGATTTACAGGGTATTTAATTTCAGTTACCGTATTATCTGGTAAAACATATTGTTTCAATTCTTCAGGAACATGTGCTGTAAGCTCCTCTTTCATTTTTACTAAATCTACAGGATCTGGAGTTCCTGAAAGCATCTTTCTCCAATTGGTTTTATCAGCTACAAATTGCTTTAAGGAAACCTCAATATCACCAGAAAATCTTCTGTTTGGTACTTCAGCTAGTAATATTGCTTGGCTTGCCCCTTGATCCATCCATCTTATTACCCCTTGTGAACCCCTAGTAATTCCTACTTTTATTCCGCTTGAATTTGCCAAATACACATAATGAGGAGCAATTTGAAATTCTTTTTCAAATTTCAAATTTCTTTCTTCAATTCCTAAATGAGCAGTACATAATTCTGGCTTAAAAATTGTTGGTGAGGCCAAAGGCGATTCCCAAAAACATTTATAACAATAACACGAACGAAAAAATTTATCTGACTTTTCTCCACACTCACAAACAACAACTCCACTCCATTCAATCTTTATCTGCTTACCTATATAGTCATTCATTGTATGAATAACTCCATGAATATCTAGGGTGTAGTTTACTACATCCTTAAGTTCCGTATCCATTCTTTTAAGCGTATCTCTAAACATATATATTTTTGTATTTTTCAATCCTTAAAAATACCAAAATTGAGCAAGTTTTCTGTTAAAAATTCTATTCTTTCATTTATCATGCAAAAACGCATTGATAAAATAGAGGAGTTTTGCAAAAATCCAATACAAGCTCAAGAAAATGTGTTTGATTTTCTTATTTCAAAAGGGGAAAATACAGCTTTCGGAAAGGGACATCAATTTTGGGAAATTACGAACTACATCAATTTTTCAAAAAATATACCCATCAGAACCTATGAGGAATTTTCAGTATTTATTGAAAGAGCCAGAAAAGGAGAGGGAAATGTATTATGGCCAGGGAAAATAAACTGGTTTGCCAAATCATCAGGAACAACAAATGCACAAAGCAAATTTATACCTGTTACCCAAGAATCCTTAGAGGATTGTCATTTTAAAGGAGGGAAAGATATGCTATCCTTGTATGGGAATAACTTTCCTTTTTCAGATATGTACAATGGAAAAGGACTTATGTTAGGGGGGACAATAAAAGATTCTGAAGATGGTGGCTACAAAGATGGTGACTTATCAGCAATTCTTTTAGATGAATTTCCTTTTTGGGTAAATTACCATAGGATTCCTGATATTGACACTGCCTTGATGTCAGAATGGGAAGAAAAATTAGAACGCATTGCCCAGCAAGCTGTACATGTAAATATTACAAATTTAACAGGAGTCCCTTCATGGATGTTAATTTTACTAAAGCGGGTACTCGCAATAAGTGGAAAGAAAAATATCAGTGAAGTTTGGCCAAACCTAGAGCTATATATGCATGGTGGAGTAAATTTTTCCCCCTATAAAAAGCAATTCGAAACTCTTATTCCGTCTTCAAAAATGAATTACCTAGAAGGCTATAACGCATCAGAAGGATTTATTGGAATACAAGATAAAAATCCATCAGAAGGCCTATTGCTTATGTTAGACTATGGGATTTTCTATGAGTTTATTCCTATGGAAAAATACAAAAAAGGACTACTTGAAGCCATAGCTTTACAAGAAGTTCAAGAAAATATTGATTATGCTTTAGTTATCTCAACAAACGGAGGACTTTGGAGATATCTTATTGGAGATGTGATTCGCTTTACCACCCTTACTCCTTTCAGAATTAAAATTATTGGGAGAACGAAAAGCTTTTTAAATGCTTTTGGAGAAGAGTTGATAGTAGAAAATACCGATAAAGCAATATTGGCTGCTTGTTGTATCTGCAAGGCATCAATTAAAGACTACACGGTTGCTCCTATCTTTATTGATGATAGATCGGGAGGACATCAATGGTTCGTAGAATTTTCTAAGGAGCCGGAAAACATTAGTCTCTTTAAGCAAGAACTAGACAAAAACTTAAAGGAATTAAATTCTGATTATGCAGCTAAAAGAACTAAAAACCTAATTCTCAATTCACCTGAAATTGTACTCATTCAAAACAATGAATTCTACACTTGGCTTAAACAAAACAATCGACTAGGGGGGCAATATAAAATCCCCCGCCTTTGTAACGACCGTAAAATAGCAGAAGAGATTCTTGCCTTACTCTAGAAGTTTTCAACAAAGATGATGGCTATTTTGCATTTTGAATAGCTAGAACTAATACTTTTTTTATTTTAGACGAAAATTTAGAATATGCACATAGCTATTGCAGGAAATATTGGTTCAGGAAAAACAACTTTAACAACTAAACTTTCTAAACATTATAAGTGGGAGGCACACTATGAAGATGTAGAAAACAATCCTTACTTAAATGACTTTTACAAAGACATGCAAAGGTGGTCGTTTAACCTGCAAGTCTTTTTCTTAAATAGTCGTTTCAGACAAATTCTTGACATTAAAGAAAGTAGTAAGACTTATATTCAAGATAGGACTATCTATGAAGACGCAAAAATATTTGCACCCAATTTGCACGCTATGGGCCTAATGAGTTCAAGAGATTTTGACAATTACATGGAAATCTTTAATTTGATGGATAGTTTCATTCAAGGACCAGACTTACTAATCTACCTAAGAGCTTCAGTACCTAAGCTAGTTGAACAAATTCAGAAGAGAGGTAGGGATTATGAAAATAGTATCCGTTTAGATTACTTAACACGCTTAAACGAAAGGTATGAGGCTTGGGTAGGGGAATATACTAAAGGTAAAATTTTAATCATTGAAGTAGATGATTTAGATTTTGCAGAAAATGAAGAAGACCTAGGGACTATTATTGAAAAGATTGATGCTGAAATAAACGGATTATTCCAATAGGAAACAAAATAGTAGATAATAAAAAAGCCACTCAAACGAGTGGCTTTTTTATTTATATGATATTAAAGCTTATTGCTTTCCTTTTACATATACACTTATCTCATCAGGAGTAGATTTTGAAATAGATCCTCCATTAAATGTTAGCATTCCTAAAAATATAACACTGTTATTTTCTTTTTTAGCATTAAATAAAAGCTCCGCATTAAATTCATTTTTACCAATCACTAAAATCCCCTTAACTCTTCTATCAAATTCTAAATTACCTGTATAATCTACCGCTTCAGATCCTGCTCTAAATGACATTTCTTTTTTTCCAGAAATTTTCATTACCTCTTTGCATAATATACCTTCACCTTTACATTCAACATTCTTAAAAGTAAAACTAGATACAACTCTATTTTTTCTATCAAAAGTGAATGAAGTAGCTCGAGTAGCCATTGAAGAAGACTCAACAGACTTCATAACTCCAACCTCAGAAGGTTGAGGACTCAACATTTCTTCAGAATTTAATTCAGAATGAATAACTGTACCTTCTCCTAAAATTGGAGCAATAACTAAACCAATTAAGCAAGTTAATTTAATTAGAATATTCATTGAAGGACCAGAAGTATCTTTAAAAGGATCCCCAACAGTATCTCCAGTAATTGCAGCTTCATGTGCAGGAGAACCTTTATGTGTCATTTCACCATTAATCATAACTCCAGCTTCAAATGATTTTTTAGCATTGTCCCAAGCGCCACCTGCATTGTTTTGGAAAATTGCCCAAAGCACACCACTTACTGTAACTCCAGCCATATATCCACCTAGCATCTCAGCAATCATTAATTTATCCATTCCAAATAACATAGGAAGGAAAGTAATTAATAATGGAAAACCAATAGTTAATAAACCTGGCAACATCATTTCTCTTAAAGAAGCGTTTGTAGAAATCTCAACACATTTATCATATTCTGGTTTCCCAGTTCCTTCCATAATTCCAGGAATTTCTTTAAACTGTCTTCTTACCTCATAAACCATTTCCATTGCAGCTTTACCTACCGCATTCATTGCTAGTGCAGAGAATACAACAGGAACCATTCCTCCAATAAATAACATAGCTAAAACGGGTGCTTTAAAAATATTAATTCCGTCAATACCCGTAAAAGTAACATAAGCAGCAAATAATGCTAAAGATGTTAATGCAGCTGAAGCAATAGCAAAACCTTTACCAGTTGCAGCTGTTGTATTTCCTACTGAATCTAAAATATCTGTTCTTTCTCTAACGATAGGGTCTTGCTCACTCATTTCAGCAATACCACCAGCATTATCAGCAATAGGACCAAATGCATCAATAGCTAACTGCATTGCAGTTGTTGCCATCATTGCTGATGCCGCCATAGCAACACCATAAAAACCTGCAAATGCATATGAAGACCAGATTGCCATTGCAAATAAAATAACAGTTGGGAAAGTAGACATCATTCCAGTTGCAAGTCCTGCAATAATATTTGTTCCTGCACCTGTAGCTGATTTTTCAACAATATTTAAGATTGGTTTTTTACCTAAACCAGTATAGTATTCAGTAACAGAAGAAATTGCACCACCAACAATTAAACCAATAATGGTTGCGTAAAATACACGCATTGCAGAAATTTCAATTAAGCCTTCTCCAAAGAAACTCATCATCATAGTTTTAGGTAACATCCAAGTTACTAAACCATAACAAGAAACTGCAACTAAAGCAATTGAAAACCAATTCCCTTTGTTTAAAGCTCCCATTACTTCTGATTCCTTTGCATCATTATTTTTAATAGAAACTAACATAGTTCCCAATAAAGAAATTACAATTCCAACACCAGCAATTGACATTGGTAATAAGATAGGGCCAATAGAACCAAATCCTTCAAATATAGAAATATCGTTAGACGCAATAATATAGTTTCCTAATACCATTGCAGCTAAAACTGTTGCAACATATGAACCAAACAAATCAGCTCCCATACCAGCAACATCACCAACATTATCACCAACATTATCAGCAATTGTTGCAGGGTTTCTTGGGTCATCCTCAGGAATACCAGCCTCAACCTTTCCAACTAAATCAGCGCCAACATCAGCAGCTTTAGTGTAAATACCACCACCTACTCTTGCGAATAAAGCAATAGATTCAGCTCCTAATGAAAAACCAGCTAACGTTTCTAAGACAACAGTCATCCCATGAGTTCCTTCATAAGTTCCTCCTGTCCATGCTCCACCCATAAAGTAGTTATAAAAAGCGATAAAGAATACTGTTAATCCCAATACAGCTAAACCAGCAACCCCTAAACCCATTACAGTACCACCACCAAAAGATACTTTTAATGCATTTGGTAAGCTTGTACGAGCAGCTTGTGTTGTTCTTACATTTGTTTTAGTAGCAATTTTCATCCCCATATTTCCAGCTAAAGCTGAGAAAAATGCACCCAAAATAAAAGCAATTACTATAAGCCAGTGTGTAGAATGCACTATTGTTGAAACAATAAATAGCAATACACTTACACAAATAACAAAAATTGTTAATAGTCTGTATTCAGCTTTTAAGAAAGCCAAAGCTCCTTCATAAATGTGATCAGAAATTTCTTTCATTTTCCCATCTCCTGCATCTTGTTTCATTACCCAAGATTTTTTTACCATCATGTAGGCTAACCCTACAAATGCCATAACTATTGGCATATAAATCATCATTGATTCCATATTTTTTTTTAGTTTAATTATTTTAAAAAGGTCTGCAAAAATAGTCTTTTTATACAAACCGCATAATATCAGAGCTATTTAATGTATATATCTGATTTTTACACCCGAAATTCAAGCCCATTTTATAGCATTTTATTAAGTTTGCAATCTTATTTAATAAATAAACATAAAATATGAATATTGTAGTTTGTATAAGTAGTGTTCCTGACACAACTTCAAAAATAAATTTTACAGAAAATAATACTAAATTTGATTCTAATGGAATACAGTTTGTAATTAACCCAAATGATGAATTTGGATTGACAAAAGCAATGGTATTGAAAGAAGCAAATGGAGGAACTGTAAAAGTAATTACTGTAGGAGATGTATCGGCCGAACCTGTTATCAGAAAGTCATTAGCAATTGGGGCAGATAGTGCTGTAAGAATTAATAAAGCTGCAACAGATAGTTATACTACTGCACTTGAAATTGCAAATTACTTAAAAGAAAATCCTGCTGATTTGATTATTGCCGGAAAGGAATCATTAGACTATAATGGAGGAACTGTACCTGCAATGATTGCTGAAATGCTTGACCTTCCTTTTGTAAATGCTTGTAACGGATTAGAAATTACTGGAACTGATGCTAAAATTAGCAGAGAGATTGATGGAGGAAAAGAAACTTTATCTGCAAGTTTACCTTTAGTAATTGGTGGGCAAAAAGGATTAGTGGAGGAATCCGCTTTAAGAATTCCTAACATGAGGGGAATTATGCAAGCAAGATCAAAACCTTTAGCAGTTATTGAGCCTTCAGCTGCTGAAAGCCTAACCGCATCAGTTAGTTTTGAAAAGCCTGCTGAAAAAGGAGCTTGTAAGCTAGTAGATGCTGACAATGTAGCTGAGCTAGTGAACTTACTACATAATGAAGCAAAAGTTATTTAATTAAAAGAAATTAGAAAAATGTCAGTATTAGTATATACAGAAAATTGGGAAGGAAATTTTAGAAAAAGTACTTTTGAAGCAGTGTCTTACGCAAGTGAGACTGCAAAATTGTTAGGTACAGATGTTGTTGCTATCTCTTTAGGAGAGGTAAGTGATGACGAATTAAATAAATTAGGAAACTATGGCGCAAGTAAAGTAATTTCGTGCAATGCTATAGAAAAAGGAGATAGCCAAGGGGCAAGTAACGCTATTGCTAATGCAGGGAATGATGCTAGTGTACTGGTATTTTCAAACACCTACACTGCAAAGATGATTGCTCCAAGAGTATCCGCAAAATTAAAAGCTGGTATTGTAAGTAATGTTATTGCATTATCTGAGAGTGCATCACCATTAAAAGTAAAAAGAAAAGCTTTTTCATCCAAAGCAATTGAAATGACAACTGTAAATACAGAAACTGCTATTTTATCTATTGCACCTAACTCGTTCAAATTAACTGAAACAGGTGGGAATTGCACTATTGAAGTAGATTCAACCACCAATAAAGGAGTAATTACTATTGAAGGACAAGAAACTGCAAGCGGAAAAATTTCTATTTCAGAAGCTGAGATTGTTGTCTCAGCAGGAAGAGGATTGAAAGGTCCTGAAAACTGGGGTATGATTGAGGAATTAGCTGAGCTTTTAGGAGCTGCTACAGCTTGTTCGAAACCAGTAGCTGATATTGGCTGGAGACCACATGCTGAGCATGTTGGACAAACAGGAAAGGCAGTAACTGCCGACCTTTATATTGCGATTGGAATATCAGGAGCAATACAGCATTTGGCTGGAGTTAACTCATCCAAAGTAATGGTCGCTATTAACACTGACCCAGAAGCACCATTCTTTAAAGCAGCCGATTACGGAATTGTAGGAGATGCTTTTGAAGTAGTTCCAAAATTAATTGAGGAAATTAAAAACCTTAGAGCTTAAATAATGGAATTTGTTCAATTAGATATAGCAGCAATTAGGCAAAGTGATTCGCAAAACAATGCCTATGTATTACTATTGAATGAAACTGCAGGAAAACGACAACTCCCTATTGTAATTGGCTGGTGTGAAGCCCGCTCCATAGCTATTGCACTTGATGGAACGGAAGAGCCAAACAGGCCCTTAACCCATGATTTATTTAAAACCTTTGGAGATAGTTTTGATATTACTATACAAAAGGTAGTTATCCATACCTTAATTGAAGGAATTTTCCATGCTTCTTTCCATTGCAAGCACAAAGTAACAGAAGAAGAGGTTGCAATTGACGCAAGAACTTCTGATGCAATTGCACTTGCTATTCGATACGGATGTCCTATTTTTACTTATGAGGATATTTTAGCAAGAGCAGGAATAATTGTTAATAGCGCCAGGGAGGAAGATGATGATGAAGACAAAAACCTACTAGATTTAGAGGAAGATAAAACTAACGAATTTAAAGGAATAGACACCTTTAGCTTAGCAAAGCTAAAAAAAATATTAGCTACTGCTATTGAGCAAGAAGATTACGAAAAGGCATCAGAGATTAGGGATGAAATAAATAAGAGAAAAGCAAATTAGATGACTGAAATAATTCCAACTTCTGGCTTTTCAATTGAATCTCTTTTCAGAGGAATTCTTGGAATAATTTCTCTTTTACTTATTGCATTTTTATTCAGCAGAAACAGAAAAGGAATCGATTGGGCATTGGTAGGAAAAGGATTAGGAATTCAGTTAGTGTTTGCTCTATTAATTTTAAAAGTTCCGTTTGTATCATCAGGATTTGAATTTATAGGTAAGATTTTTACAAAGATTATTTCTTTCACACAAGACGGAACAATGTTCCTTTTCAAATCTTTTGTTACAGGTCAGTTAGAATCTCCATTAATCAATTTTGCGGTAATGATTTTA
>Ga0206679_10000889_pt1 | contig 25049 bp, 24 predicted proteins | sample M110012015metaG_FD_155464 | JGI IMG/M metagenome (GOLD analysis project Ga0206679, IMG submission 155464) | Ammonia-oxidizing marine archaeal communities from Monterey Bay, California, United States - M1 100m 12015 | ecosystem: Environmental > Aquatic > Marine > Intertidal zone | place: USA... | reverse complement strand
TCTAATCTAGGTGAGTTTACCACTCCTGTAGGAATTCCTGAAATTGTTAGGGAAGGTAATGATATAACCATAGTAAGCTATGGATCTACATTTAATTTATGTGAAACTGCTGCTAATCAGCTAAAAGATATAGGGATTTCCTGTGAATTAATAGACGTGCAAACTTTACTACCATTTGATGTAGATCATCTCATTGTTGAATCTCTTAAAAAGACCAATAAAATTATCTTTATAGATGAAGATGTTCCAGGAGGAGCTACTGCATTTATGTTACAAAAAGTAATTGTAGAACAAAAAGGATATTACCATCTTGATGCTGAACCTAAAACACTTTCTGCAAAAGAGCATAGACCTGCATATGGAAGTGATGGTGATTATTTTTCCAAACCTAATATAGAAGATATCTTTGAAGCAGTATACGATATTATGCATGAATATAACCCCGCTTCTTTTCCAAGTATTCATTGATCCATGAAGTATTTATTTATTCTATTCTATATAAGCATTGTTTTAGTTGAATCAGCACAAACAAAGCTTACGAATAGCTTAATTGAATATATAGGAAATCATAAAAATGAGTTAATACCAGTTAGAATTGAATTCAATAATAATGTAAATACTTATTTACTAAACCAACAATTCAATTTTAACAAGACATCCTCAAATGAAAGAATTAAAATTCTCATCAAAAAATTAAGGCAACAGGCCTTTGATTCACAAAAAGACATCCTAAAGATATTAGACCAAAACTATATTTCAGAAAGTCAATACAGGAATTTCTGGATTGTAAATATGGTTGTTGCTAATCTAGATATTTTTACTATTGACCAAATATCAACAATTAATGAAATTAAAATAATTGATTTAGAAACCAACCGTATCATTGCACATGATCCAATTATTGAAAGTATTAATAATAACAAACAGCCAAATGGAGTTGAAAATGGGTTGATTGCAATTAATGCACCACCATTATGGGCATTAGGATATACTGGTAGAGGTAGAATGGTCTATAATTACGACACTGGAGTATGGCCAGACCACCCTGCATTTAACACTAGGTTTATAGGCGAACACTACCCAATGGATCAATCATGGATAGGTTACTTTAATCCCGATCCTAATGGAATGGTCAATGATCATGGAACTCACACATTAGGCACGATTGCAGGGCTAGTTGAACCAACTAACGACACTATTGGCGTAGCCTTTAAAGCATATTGGATCGCCAATGATTTTGTTACTTCAACAGTACAAGCATTACCTCCTATTGCTAATATGATGGCTGCATTTGAATGGGCACTAAATCCAGATGGCGATACTGCAACAACTATGGATGTACCTGATGTAATCAATAATAGCTGGAGATGGTATGACGATCCAGACACCTTACATTGCGGAGGTATAGTTGTTGATTTAATGAATACTATTGAAGCAGCTGGAATTGCCAATGTTTTTTCTGGTGGAAATGCTGGTCCAAACAACACAACAGTTTCCTCTCCTCAACGTATCAACACATCAGAAGTTAATACATTTTCTGTTGGGAGTATTAATGGAAATTTGAGCTTTCCATATCCATTAAGCTATTTTTCTACTTTAGGACCTACTCAATGTCCTGGAACAGGATCCTTATTAATTCATCCTGAAGTAGTTGCTCCTGGGCATAATGTTAGGTCTGCCTGGGGAAATGATTCATTTAATACCATTTCTGGTACGAGTATGGCTGCTCCTCATGTATCTGGTGCAGTATTATTATTAAAAGAAGCCTTTCCTTATTTAACTGGAGAACAGTTACTATGGGCACTTTATTTAACTGCTGTAGATCTAGGAGTTGTAGGTGAAGATAATACTTACGGAATGGGAATAATAGATGTCTATGCAGCTTTTTTATATTTAAGTCAAACACATTCTCCTGTTGACCCAAATAATAATTTAATAGATCTAAGCATTGATTCCGTTAATATGGGAAATTCTATGCAATTCACATGTGATCATACATTCTCACCTTCTATCTACATTAGTAATAAAGGAGATAATAATATTGATACTATAGATTTTTCAGTCACTATTAATGGGTCTAATGTACTAACTTACAATTGGGTTAGTAGTTTAAATCCTGGATCTAGTACTATGGTTAACTTGCCTTCATTCTATATTGGTGAATCTGGAGATATAGAAATAAGATTTGCAGCAGAAATTAGAAATAATCCATTAGAATATGACATACATAACAATGGATTGATGAATAGATTTAACATAAGAAGCCAGCAGGAACAGCCTTTTGTTGAGCATTTTGAAAATGGATTTATCGATAGCCTCTGGTTCATTAGTAATAATGACCTTGCGGAAACATGGGATACAATATCTACAGATGGGTTAATTTGGAATAATTTTTCTGCTTCAATGCAATTGTTTAGCTATGCACCTAGAGATAATCAGAAAGATGGTTTAATTTCTCCAAGTATTTTATTATCTCCTTCTTCTACATCACATACCCTAAAATTTGACTTAGCCTATCAACAAAGAAGTATTAGCTCACAGCTAAAAGATACGCTAAAAGTCTATTTATCTGATAATTGCGGATCATCATTTGATTATTTACTCTACCATAAATATGATCAAGATCTTAGTACCCATGATACAATTTCTTATGATTTTATTCCTACTTATTCTCATCATTGGAGAACAGATAGCATTGATCTTAGTAATTTTTCAGGACAAGAAGTTCTTGTGAAATTTGAAACTACCAATAGACAAGGGAATAATCTTTATCTCGATAACATATATATCTACCAAGGCGAAGAACAACCAGTAAATATCAATCATTTAAATGAGCAATTAGAATTATTTCCAAATCCTGCCAATGACAGGATTTATATAGAAACCACCAATTCTATTTCAACTGAAGCGTATATCAATATCTATAATAGTTTAGGACAAATTGTTCTTAGAATGAATGTAAATCAAAAAAGAACTGAAATACCCCTTACATCATTTAATAAAGGTACTTACTATTTACTGTTGAATGACCATGAAAACATATACAGAAAATCATTTATTATATGGTAAGGTTAAGAATATTTAGATATATAATTAGTTGTTTCTTAATTGTATTGTTTTTCAATATTAATGCTCAAAGTAAAGTACCTAAATGTAAAAAAGTAAAAAGAGGTAGATTTATCATGGTTGGTCCTCAAGGAGGTAGCATTAAAATTAAAAGAACCAATAAAATTCAGATTGAAAGATACTCAAGACAAAGGATTAAGCATAGATTTTATATAGATTGGATAGATGAATGTAATTATATATTAACATTGAAAAAATCTAGGATCAAATCAATAATAGACGATACTGAAGTTAAATTGTATGTTAAAATAATTGAAGTCGATCGTTATTATTATACAGCTGAGATCCGGTCTAGCGAAAAAGACCAACAAGAGACTATTGAAATACAAATCAGGAAATAAACTCCAAAAGGAATCAATAAAAGATTTTCTTGAATCTAAAGTTGTTCAATTTAATGAACCTGGATTTATTAAAAATGACCCTATCTCAATTCCCCATCAATTCAGTATTAAAGAAGATATTGAAATAATAGGTCTAATAACTGCTACGATATCCTGGGGGAATAGAAAATCAATCATTAATTCTGCTAATAAATTGGTGGAAATTTTCAATGAAAAACCCTATGAATTTGTAATGCACTATAGTGATAGTAATTATGATCTAGTAAAGGATTTCAAGCACAGGACTTTCAATGGATTTGATCTTCATTATTTTATATTGAGTTTGCAAAACATATACTTGACCCATGGTGGGTTAGAAAATATTTTCGAAATAGGTTTTAGAAAAACAAGTTCCTCTTTAGGTGCCATTGAAAATTTCAGAAATATCTTTTTGTTTAAAGGAGGTAATGAAGTAAGAACAAAGAAACATGTTTCCAGTCCTCTTAAAGGATCTGCCGCTAAAAGGTTAAATATGTTTCTCAGGTGGATGGTAAGAAATGACGCAAATGGAGTTGATTTTGGAATATGGAAAAACATTCCCCCCTCATTACTGTCTTGCCCTTTGGATGTTCATAGCGGTAATTCTGCAAGAAATTTAAGACTTCTTAATAGAAATCAAAACGACTGGAAAGCTGTTGTAGAATTAGATACTAACCTGAGAATATTGGATCCAAATGACCCTGTAAAATATGATTTTGCATTATTTGGAATGGGATTAGAAAAATCTCTAGTTAAATATTAGAGATAATTCATAAATTTGCAGCTGATGAAATTCTTATATCCCGAATTCCTTTGGGCACTCTCCTTGATTGCTATTCCAATCATCATCCATTTATTTAATTTCAGGAAATTTAAAAAGCTATACTTCTCAGACATTAGCTTACTAAAAGAAGTTAAAGAAGAAACAAAAAACAGATCTCAGCTAAAGCACTTACTGATCTTACTAAGCAGAATTTTAGCGATAAGTGCATTGGTATTGGCATTTTGTTATCCTTTTTTACCAAGTCACAACCAACAAGGAAATAATTTAGAAAAAACTGTCTCCATTTATATTGACAACTCATTAAGTATGGATATGAAAGGTGCAAATGGCTATTTTCTTGACCTTGCTAAAGACCAAGCCATCCACATTGCTAATCAATATAATAACGATGTTAAATTTCATTTACTTACTAACGACTTTGAAGCTAGGCATCAAAGGGGGCTTTCAAAAAATGAATTTATTGATCTTACTTCTCAAATAATGCCTTCTTCATTTCAAAAAGATTTGAATAGCATATATACAAGACAATCAGAAATATTAAAAGACATTAACACTCAAAAGGATGTCTATTGGCTAACTGATCTTCAAAAAACTTCTTCCGAATTAGAATTGTTTAAAAAGGACAGTACACTATCTATTTATTTAATCCCTTATCAAAACAAGGACAAGGGAAATATTTATATAGATTCTGTATGGTTTGATACTCCATCAAGAAAACTCAACCAACAAGAAGACCTATATGTAAAAGTTATTAATTCATCTGATGAAAACATACAATTTAAAATAGACCTTAACATCAATAAAAATGAAACGAAGGGTTTATCTAATGGAAATATTAATGCTAATGAAGAGCTAATCACAAAGGTCACTTATATGGTAAAATCACCTGGGTTAAAACATGGGAATGTTAAAATATCTGATTATCCTAATCCCAATCTAATTTTTGATGACACGTACTACTTTAGTTACTTTATTAAAAGTAAGATCAAGACACTTCATCTTTTTCAGGAAACATCTGGTGACAACACGAACTATTTTAGATCTCTTTATGCAACAACACCATTTGTAGAATTTAATAGTCAATCTATTGATCAAGCAGACTATTCAGCTATTCAATCTCATGATCTTATTATTCTTGATGGAATTGAAAATATTACTTCTGGTTTAAGGTCTATTATCAATGAATGTGCAGAAAATGGAAAAACAATTGTGGTTTATCCTGGTCTTAACATTAATAATAGCTCTTACAATGAATTTTACAACCCTATAGGTATATTCTTCAATGATATTGATACAAGCACAGCTGAAATTGCCAATTTAAATCTAACTCATTCTATTTTCAGAAATGTCTTTGAAAAAGTGACCAAGAATATGAATCTCCCTGTTATTCATAAAAAATACAATATTGAATTTTTGTCAAACTCTGTATCTACTAATATTATAACATTGAATGACCTGTCTCCATTTATGGTCTATACAGAATTAAAAAATGGGAAGCTCTATTCATTTACATCACCTGCAAATACAAGTGCATCCAATTTTGTCAGTCACGCATTATTTGTTCCTGTGATGCTTAGGATCACTGAATTAAGTGGTGTAGAGCAACAATTAAGCTATACAATTGGTAATGATCAGCTAGTAAATACTAATTCAATGCTAAATTCTTCAGATGAATTAGCAGTTAATCAATTTAACAAAAACCAAAAGGTGAATTTCATCCCTGGATATTCCAAACAAGGTATTAATGGAGCTTTGATCATTAAGGATCAAATAAAGAATGATGGAAATTTTAACTTATTAAAAAATAAAGTTATTAATGATGGCTTTTCATTTAATTATAATAGAATTGAATCTGAAATGAACTTCTTTAATTCTAATCAATTCAATCATCAGTTAACAAGAGCAGGAATTAAAGATCAAGTGAAGATATATGACCTTCCTCCAAATGGAGAATACATAGATTTTAAGAATGAAGCATTAGGTATTTTATACTGGAAGTATTTTATTGTCCTCACTTTAGTATTTTTGGGGATAGAAATCCTTCTGATTAGAATTTTATAAGCATGAAAAAGAAAATAATCATAAAAAATGTAAAGATCATAGATCCTAACTCATCTTTCAATGGACAATCAAAAGATATTTTAATCAATAATGGAATGATTGAAAAAATCGCAAATAAGGTTCAGGATGATTCTGCTACTGTGATTCAGCATAAAGGTTTACATATTTGCCCAGGATTATTTGATATGAATGTAGATTTTGGAGAACCTGGTTACGAATACAAAGAAACATTGCTTTCTGGATGTAATGCAGCACAACATGGTGGATTTACAGGAATAGGTTTAATCCCAAATTGCAGCCCTGCTAGAGATAACAATAGTGCAATTGATTTTGCATCAATAAAACAGAGGGGCATCTTGTAGATGTCTTTCCTATGGGTGCTGTTACACAAGGAAGAAAAGGAGAAGAATTAGCAGAGATGTACGATATGAAAAAAAGTGGTGCAATTGCTTTTTACGATGGTAAATATCCTATTAATAATACTGGAGTCCTTTCAAGAGCATTATTGTACAGTAAAAATTTTAATGGACTTATCCTTTCATTTCCTTACGATAATTCAATCTCCCCAAATGGACAAGTAAACGAAGGAATTGAAAGCACTAAGCTTGGTATGGAAGGAATGCCATCACTATCCGAAGAAATACAAATAAGCAGAGATCTTTATCTTGCTGCTTACAACGATGCTAAGATCCATTTTTCTTCCATTTCCTGCAGGTCTTCTGTCCCCATGATCATGGAAGCCAAAGCCAATGAGCTACAAGTATCTGCTGGAGTCCCCATTCATAATTTAATACTTATCGATAAGGACACAGAAAATTTCGACAGTAATTATAAAGTAATACCACCACTAAGGACAAAAGAAGATCATGAAGCATTGATCGAAGGGTTAAAAGGAGGTGTCATTGATGTGATTACTTCAGATCACACTCCTCAAAATCCTGAATCTAAGGTGGTAGAATTTGGAAATGCAGCATTTGGAATAATAGGAACACAAACAGCTTTCCCATTAGCAGTTACCCATTTAAGTAAACAAATAGGATTAGAAGGCATAGTAACTAAAATGTCTATTAATCCTAGAACTATTCTTCAATTGGAAGTACCAATTATCGATAAAGGATTCGAAGCTAACCTTACACTTTTCAATCCTTCTGAAAAATGGACTTTTACTAAAGAAAACAATCAGTCTATAAGTGAAAATTCTCCATTTTTCGACATTGAATTGAACTGTAAAATATTAGGTGCAATTAATGGAAAAAAAGTTTTCATGAATGAATAACTGATATCCTTTTTAATTTCTTTAAAAATACTACATTTGCAGCGGGCAAGTCTCATACGACCAGCTCCTGCTCAATCCCCCAGGATGGGAACATAGCAAGGGTAGGCGGTTGTAGCGGTGCGATGTGAGTAGCTTGCCCATTTTTTTATTCAACTCCCCTATTCTGAACACTAATTTATCAATAGAACTACTGCAGCAAGAGCACATTAATTGTTGCCTTCGAATCTCAGCTGAAGTTTTTGGATTAGATTATCACCATCCCCTTAATTTCGATCTATTTAATAAAGACCATTATTATTTGGTTGCTAAAAAAAACAATAAGGTGATCGGATTTTCAATTCTGCTTAAGCTTTCTAAAAAAGAAATGGAAAAAATTACAGAGGATCATTTGAAACTCACCTTTCCTTCATATTATTTAATAGATGTCATTGCAATTAGCCAAAAAGAACAAAAAAAAGGTATAGGAACAGCTATTCTTCAAAAAATATTAACCAAAATTGATGCTAAACTTCCTTTGTATTCTATAGCATGGAAGGATAAATATGGGATCAATATTGAAAAGCTTTTTAATAATCATAATATAAAATCAAGGATAAATCTTGGAAGAGTATGGGCACATGGCTGTAATGAAAAATTCAAATGTAATTCTTATAATATACATTGTAGATGTGAAGGAGTTCTGTTTAAATTGAATTAATGTTAAAAGGAGATGATAATTGTTGATAGATTTAGTGGTATATATTAAAGTAGAAACCTAAATTTGCAACTTAAATTATAAGCATGAAATTTTTTATAGACACAGCCAATTTAGATCAGATCAAAGAAGCCGAAGACATGGGTATTTTAGATGGTGTTACCACCAATCCATCTTTGATGGCCAAAGAAGGGATATCTGGGGAAGAGAACATCATTAATCACTACAAGACCATTTGTGAGATCGTTGATGGAGATGTAAGTGCAGAGGTTATTGCAACAGATTATGAAGGGATTATTGCTGAAGGTGAAAAGCTGGCTGCTCTGCATCGAAACATAGTTGTAAAAGTGCCTATGATAACTGAGGGTATAAAAGCTATCAGCTATTTTACTCAAAAAAATATCAAAACCAATTGCACATTGGTGTTTTCTGCTGGTCAAGCACTTTTAGCTGCTAAAGCTGGAGCTACTTATGTTTCTCCATTTATTGGCAGACTCGATGATGTAAGTACAGATGGTATTGAGCTAATTGACCAGATTCGACTCATTTATGATAACTATGATTTTGATACTCAAATACTTGCTGCATCTGTCAGGCACCCAATGCACATTATTCAATGTGCTGAGATCGGTGCCGATGTAATGACCGGACCTTTAAGTGCTATTACAGCTCTTGCAAAACATCCTTTAACTGATAGTGGTTTAGAAAAATTTCTTGCTGACTTCAAAAAAGTAAACGGCTAATTTTCTTTTTGCTCTTTTGCCATTATGCAAACGACCTCAAAAATCAAGTCCTTATTTATTTTTTCATCTAAAACAGTTCTAAACTCAATGAACTCTCTATAAATAACTCAAACAACATCTCGTTATTCGAACTATTCAGTTAAAAAATAATACGGACGTAATTCATCACTAAAATTGATAGCTAGCTTATATTTGTTAAAAAAATTGAATTGTGCTCATAGAAATTCCTGGAAATAATCCTGATGATAGAAAGATCAAAGAGGTAGCTGATATCCTAAGAAAAGGCGGGATTGCTGTAATTCCAACAGATACTATTTATGCGTTTGCTACTAGCTTAATGAACAAGAAAGGAATGGAGAAGCTGGCTAATTTCAAGGATATCAAGCTAAAGAATTCCCAATTCTCATTGATCTGTGATGACTTAAGTGATATTGCTTCTTATACTAAACCTATAGAAAGAAATGTTTTTAGGGCATTGAAAAATTCATTACCTGGTCCATTTACATTTATTTTAAATGCAAATAACCATGTAGCTAAATTGTTTGGGAGCAATAAAAAAGAGGTGGGCATCCGTGTTCCTGACCATCAAATCACAAGAGCAATTGTGAAAGAATTGGGACATCCGTTAGTAAGCACTTCTGTACATGACGATGATAAAATTCGTATTTATACTACAGACCCAGTATCTATCTATGAAAATTATGAAGATAAAGTTGATGTAGTCATCGATTCAGGTTATGGAAAGAACCAGGCATCTACTATAGTCGATTGCACTACTGGAGAATTAAGCATACTTCGACAAGGTATGGGAGAATTAAACGCCTAGTATCTTCAAAACTTTATGGAAAACTTCTTTTTCAGCACTTTATAACCATTGATTTAATTGATGAATTTAGAACTCTAATAATGATTTAGCTAAATGGTACTAAACTATATCTGGATCGGATTCTTTTTAATTGCACTGCTGGTAGCATTGTACAAAACCTTTTTCCAACACGATATGGAGGTTTTTACTGCAATGGTAGACAGCACCTTTGAAATGGCAGCTGTTTCTTTTGAAATTGCCATTGGTCTTACAGGAATCCTTTGCTTGTGGCTTGGCATAATGCAGATCGGAGAAAAAGGTGGAGCCGTACAGCTACTCTCACGTGCATTCGGCCCCTTTTTTAACCGCCTCTTTCCAGATGTACCAGCAGATCATCCAGCCAGAGGTTCTATGATGATGAACTTCTGTGCCAACATGCTTGGTCTTGATAATGCGGCTACTCCCATGGGGCTAAAAGCCATGAATGAGTTACAAGAGCTCAATGATAAAAAAGATACGGCTACCAATTCCATGATCATGTTCTTGGTGCTCAACACATCTGGTCTTACCCTCATTCCTATAACGGTAATGAATTACCGAAGCCAGTTCGGGGCTGAAAATCCGGCTGATGTATTTATACCCATTCTTATCGCCACTTTTTTTGCTTCACTTGTTGGTTTAATTACTGTTGCTATCTACCAAGGCATTAATCTTTTTAATAAAGTGATTCTTGCTTATTTATTGGGTATTACAGGAATAATAGTAGGTTCCATCTATTACTTTAACAGCTTATCACCCGAACAATTAAAGGTGCAGTCATCTGTGATCAGCAGCATTATCCTCTATGGACTCATCTGTTTGTTCATTGTGCTGGCACTCAGAAAAAAGATCAATGTATATGAAGCTTTTATAGAAGGAGCTAAAGGAGGATTTAACATAGCCATAAAGATCATCCCCTATTTAGTAGCCATAATTGTATCCATAGGTGTTTTTAGAGCTTCTGGAGCAATGGATGTAATTATTGGCGGAGTTGCTGCACTCTTTGGATTGTTTTTAGAAAACACTGAGTTTGTTAATGGATTACCTACTGCTTTAATGAAACCCTTAAGCGGTTCGGGAGCTAGAGGTTTGATGCTTGAATCATTTCAGCATTATGGAGTGGATAGCTTTATTGGAAAGCTTACTTCTACCCTTCAGGGTGCTACCGACACCACCTTTTATATTATTGCTGTTTATTTTGGAGCTGTAAGCATCCGTAAAACCCGCTATGCCATTACTGCTGGTTTGATAGCAGATCTAGCAGGAATTATTGCTGCTATCTTTATTGCTTATTTATTCTTTGGAGCAAGTGCCAATACACTTACCAATGAAAAGGTTGTTCAACAATTCACACAATCTATTGATAATAATAATATTCAAGGAATTAATCCTCATTTAGAAGATAATATCATTTACTTCGACCAGGAAAAAGACACCATAGCTCACAATAAAGATGAATATATTAATACTATACATTCTTTAGAAGGCTATAAAGCTGAATGGACCAATGAGCTCAATAATGAAGAAACAATGGTCAGATTCAAAAAAGACGATCAGATTCGCACCTATAAATTAAAGCTAAAAAACGGTAAGATCATTCAAATAGAATATTTGGGTTTTTTCAGGTATGACAACTGATTTATCTAACAGTTATTAACTTTTTAGTATTAAAATTGTTAATTAAATTGTATTGTATGAATAAATAATTATATATATATTCATTTATATGATTGCCCCAAAACTCAAAACAAAAGAATTTTCTGTTGAAATTCATGATGAATTAATAAAGCTTCTTGATCATCGAAGTGATACTACCATCTCTAAATATGAGATACAACAAATGATGGCAGAAGTAGAAAAACACAGAAATTCTGAAAAAATATTTTTACTTGTTGTCACTGGTGAAAACACTATATTAACAAATGATGCTAGAGAATATATTACTCATCTTGCTAAGACTAAAACATTTAAAATTGCCATTATTATCCACGATCTTGCTCAAAGGATCATGGGTAATTTTGTGATTCACCTGCTAAATAACAGAACCATTTTACAGCTTTTTACCAATGAAAAAGATGCTAAGAAATGGTTGTCGGATAATTAGGATTCCAACAATAATACTTATTCTATTTACTTAAAAGACAACTTATACTTTGTTTATAGGTTATCTTTATAAAACCAACATTTATTACAATGAGATCAATTTCAATCATCAGCTGTATTATTATTTCAATGCTCATAGTTAGCTGTAAAAAAGAAAACAATCCTGAGCAAGTTAACCATGCGCCATCTATTCCAGTAATTAGTTCACCTATTGATAATTCAACTGACCAAGGTTTGTCAATATTAATTGAATGGTCAGCAGCTACAGATGAAGATAATGATAACATAACCTATAATGTATATACAGGAACCAATGAAAATAACTTATCATTAATAAGTGGCAATCAATCTGGAACTTCCTACAATTATAACAATTTAAACCTATTAACAACCTATTTCATTAAAGTGGAAGCGATAGATGAGTACAATGCTAATTCTGAAAGTGATCTTATTCAGTTCACCACCACAAAATTCGGTTCATTTACTGATAGTAGAGACGCAAACACTTATGGAACCGTAAAAATTGGTAATCAGATTTGGATGACCGAAAATTTAAGATATGACGTTTCTAATCAATCTTGGGATTACAACAATGACCCCTCTAATTCTAATACTTACGGAAAACTCTACACTTGGTCTGGAGCCGCTAGTGCTGCACCAGCTGGTTGGCACTTACCTACTGATGATGAATGGAAAACCTTAGAAGCTAGTTTAGGAATGTCAGCTTCAGATCTTGATCTTTCTGGTTATTCTATTATTAGAGGCACAGATCAGGGAACTCAATTACAAGCTGGTGGAGGCTCAGGAATGGAATTCCATCCTTCAGGATATCGTTCAGGCACATCATATTTTGCTTTAGGCAACAGAACCTATCTTTGGGTGAATACTACCATTTCCAATGGAGATCCATTCAGAAGGAGGTTAGTTATAAATGATGGTTCTGTGTATAGGTTTACCAATCCACAAGCAGGTTTTGCGATTAGCATAAGGTTAATCAAGGATGAATAGATACTTACATGCTTAAAAGTTCCTGATGAATCTTATTGATTTTTTCAATTAAAGAGTCCTGATTATTATTTTCAACTATATAATCGGAAAAGTGTACTTTTTCTTCATCTGACATTTGATTTCTTACCCTCTGCATAACTTCTTCCTCTGTAATCTGATCTCTTGTCATGATCCTTTTGATTCTTTCGTGCTTATCTGCAGTAACCAATATGACTTTATCTAATTGCTGATAGGCACCACTTTCAATAAGAATAGCAGCCTCCTTTACAATATATTTTGCGTTTTGTTTAGAACACCACGATATAAAATCTTCAGCAACTTTAGGATGAACTATGCTGTTAAGACGATTTAATTTTTCTGGGTCTTTAAATACAATATTGGATAAATAGGAAGTATTGATCTGACCTTCATTGTAAATATCTGAACCAAATTCATTTGAAAGAAGGTGTTTTATATCCGAATTATGATTAATCAACCACTTTGCTCTATCATCTGCCTTATAGACCGGAATACCTAAAGATTGGAAAATGAGCAATACTGTGCTTTTACCTGCTCCAATCCCGCCAGTAAGACCTACTTTAAGCATTATTTATTTTGACGAGTTCCCCATAGCAGCATGCTTAGCAGTCTCTTCATTTAGCTGAGTACTGCTATCCAATGAAACTGCTGATTTCTCCACTTTTATTTTCACTCCACCTTCTACTTGTAGTATAATAGTAGTTTCTTTTACTTCTGCTACTTTACCATGAATTCCTCCAATGGTTAATACATGATCTCCTTTTTTAAGTGTATTACGCATCTCTTCCAATTGTTTCCTTTTTTTATTTTGAGGTCTAATCATAAAAAAGTAAAAAACTGCGATCATGGCAACAATGAAAAATATGTTCATCATTCCCATTGGGTTAGATTGTGCTAAAAATAGTGTTTCGATTTTCATAATAATTGTTTGGTTTTAATTTCCTATTACATTTCCTTTTAAATACAGCTTAGTATTTGCCGGTCTTGTATTGGCAATCACAGCTATATATTTACTTACATTTTTTTGTTCCTTTTTGGGATTATACTCAACATCTATCTCCCCTTCTTCACCTGGAAGAACAGGGTGTTTTGGCCAATTTTCAGGAACAGTACACCCGCATTGAGCCTGAACTGAATGTATTACCAAAGGGGTGTCACCAGTATTTTTAAATTTAAATGTATGTTCTACTGAAGACCCAACAGCGACCTTTCCAAAGTTAAAATTAGGATTTACAAATTCTATTTTACTTGGGTTGTCAATCATGTCTGCTGTAATCTCTCTGTCATGTTTCTTATCGGTTAAACATGAAGATAAAACAGCACATACTAGTATCATTATATATATAGTGTTTTTCATAATTTATTCTATTAAGCCCCTACCGGTTTTAACAATCTGACCATCTTTTTTTAAATTTTCAAAAATATTATCTAAAATACCATTTATAAATCCATTACTCTTGGGAGTGCTGTAAAATTTAGATATTTCGATATATTCATTCAATGTTACTTTTACAGGGATTGTAGGGAATTCCCTTGCTTCATTAATAGCCATGTTCATTAAGATCATGTCCATTTTTGCTAACCTATCTTGGTCCCAATTTTTAGTGTAATTTTTTAATAACAAATCATTATCTGATTTAAGCTTAATTGTATTCTGAAATAATTTATTGGTAAACTCCTCCTCATCATCCTTCCATAAAGGCAACACAGCAAAGGAATGGGCATTCGCAGTATTAATAGCTTTCATTGATTTAATGATCATTGAACATACATGATCAATATCATCAGTCCAATAAATACTTTTTTCTTCAAAAAAATTATGTATTAAATGATAATTACAGATCTCTTTTTTAAATAGCTTGATAAACAATGTTTTATGTGCCTCAAAGTCATTGCTTTTAAGAGTCATTATCTCATTATAAGTATCTGTTTTAATTAAATAATTGAAAAGTTTTTTTATGACATCCTGCTCAACATCACCATCCCAATTAATTTTTAACTTTTCAGCTGCTTTTAATAATGAAGGGTTATTAGATAATAACTGAATAAAAGGATTGTCAATAAAATTTCTACTTAATTCCTCTTCATATACTTTTGAAAATTTTCTGTTTTTTGTTTCTTCGATTTTAGATTCAGCATATTTAGCTAGTTCTTTATACACAAGAAAATAATAAATATACATATCATACATCTTTGAAATACTATGCATTAATTCTTTTAAACCAGCATTGTAATTTTCATTTTCAGATTGAAAATAAGCATACAAGGATTGTAGAATTTTAATTCGAAGTTGTCTCCTATTTAGCATGTTTGATTATTTATTAGCATTGATCATTTTCAATCTCTCTTCTGCCTTACGATTGGCAATTAAAAAAGTAGGTGTGTTTTCCTTTTGAGATGTATTAATAACATCCAATGTTGTATGGTATATATTTTCTGCCATTTTCATAACCTCTTTAGAAGAGATTTGATGAACTTCTGCATAACAATTCATAACTCCTCCTGCATTAATTATATAATCAGGCGCATAAATAATTCCTTTATCCATTAGCTCTTGACCATGTAGAAATTCATCCTCCAATTGGTTATTAGCTGCACCTGCAATAATACTGCAATTCATTCTCGAAATAGTGTTGGAATTAACAGTAGAGCCTAAGGCACAAGGAGCATAAATATCCATATCTACATCGTAAATATTATCTGGAGATACCACCTCGCAATTAAATTGTTTAGAAACTCTTGTAAGTATATCTTCATGAATATCTGTAATTGTTACTACAGCACCCTCTTTAGCTAAATGACCTACTAAATATTCACCAACATGCCCAACTCCTTGAACAGCTATTTTTTTTCCTTCTAGAGAATCAGTATCAAATCGATTTTTAACTGCAGCTTTAATTCCCATATATACACCATATGCAGTTACAGGAGAAGGATCACCGCTTTTACCAGGCAAACCTGTAACATGATCTGTTTCTTTAGCAACATGTATCATATCATCTGGATTGATACCAACATCTTCTGCAGTTATATATGAACCATTTAAGCTATCTACAAATTGACCAAATCTCCTGAACATCTGCTCAGATTTATCTTTTCTAGAATCCCCTATAATAACAGCTTTACCTCCACCTAAATTCAAATTAGAGATAGCGTTTTTATAGGTCATTCCTCTTGAAAGTCTTAGTACATCTCTTAAAGCTTCGGATTCATTGTTGTATTTCCACATCCTTGTTCCCCCTAAAGAAGGACCACATACAGTGCTATGAATTGCAATTATAGCTTTTAGACCCACCTGATCATCTTGACAGATCAAAACTCGTTCATGACCCATAGAGAAAAGATCTTTAATTACTATTGAATTTTCGGGATTGTTATTTGAAATTTCTTTTACCTCCATGAGTACATTAAGTCAATTTAAGAACTAGTTATAGATTATTTTATAAAGAGCACTGCAAAAATAATATAATGTAGATTAAATGAAATTATTTAATTAAATATTGTTGTTCTAAAGTATATTTGATCATTCATATGAAATCACTCTCCTATCTCAATAAATACCTTATAAAATATAAATGGTACCTAATTTTAGGTATCCTATTTATAATAAGCTCTAATTTATTTGCAGTCTATATGCCAGAAATTGTTGATAGGGCCGCAGACAAAATTTCTAATCATTTTATAGATAAAAAAAATGGAGCTTCATTTAATAAAGAAAAAATATGGAATGCTGGCATTTATTTATGTCTAATTTACCTTGCATTGGCATTATTAAAGGGAATCTTCTTGTTTTTCACAAGGCAAACCATCATTGTTATGTCTAGATTGATAGAGTATGATCTTAAAAATGAAATATTTGATAAATACCAATCTTTAAGCATCTCATTCTACAAAAAGAACAACACAGGTGATCTGCTTAATAGGATTAGTGAAGATGTTACTAAAGTACGTATGTACTTAGGACCCGCTATTATGTATACTATAAATGTAGCTGTGTTATTTATATTGGTGATTACATTCATGATCAAAAAAAACCCAGAATTAACATTATATGTATTGATTCCTTTACCTATTCTATCTTTTATTATTTACAAGATAAGTTTTATGATCAATAAGAAAAGTGAGATTACTCAAACTCAGCAATCTCTTCTATCCACTTTTGTACAGGAAGCATTTTCTGGGATCCGTGTACTTAAATCCTATAACAGGCAATCTTATTTCAGTAATGAATTTACCATAGAAACTGAAAACTATAAAAGAGCTTCCTTAAGTCTTGCTTATGTAAATGCTTTTTTTATTCCTGCTATCGTACTACTTATAGGATTAAGCACCATTCTTACTATATATATTGGAGGAATCAAAACAATTAACAATGAAATTGATTATGGCGATATCGTCCAGTTTATTTTTTACATTAATATGCTTACTTGGCCCATTGCTTCTGTTGGGTGGGTCACCTCTTTGATTCAAAGAGCTGCAGCATCACAAAAAAGAATCAATGAATTTCTTAAAGTAGATGAGAAAATTATCAATAAAAAAAATGCTGCTACTTTAGAAATAATTAATGAGGTTGAATTCAATAATGTAACATTCACTTATCCTGATACAGGTGTTATTGCATTAAAAGATATTTCTTTCTCTATTCAGAAAGGGCAATCTTTAGGGATAATAGGAAGAACTGGCTCCGGAAAATCTACAATTGGTAATTTAATATGCAGATTATATGATGCTGATAACGGATCAATTTTAATAAATAATAAGAATACAAAAGATCAAAATATTAACAATTTAAGGTCTAGAATCGGTCATGTTCCTCAAGATGTTTTTCTCTTCTCTGACACTATCAGCAATAATATTTCATTTGGTTTAGAGCTTTCACCTTTAAACAATGAGCCAATACAAAAGGCTGCTGAAAATGCTTTCATACATAAAGAAATATTGGAGTTCCCTAATGCTTATAATACAAATATTGGAGAAAGAGGCATTACTTTATCTGGAGGCCAAAAACAAAGAGTATCTATTGCAAGAGCACTGATTAAAAATCCAGATATTTTAATATTTGATGATTGTCTTTCAGCAGTTGATACAGAGGCAGAAGAAAACATCCTTAAAAACCTGGCTCCAATAATGAAATCATGTATTACCATTATAATTGGTCATAGGATTAGTTCTATTATGAAATCTGATTATATTTTAGTGTTAGACAAAGGCATCGTCATAGAAGAAGGCAAACATGAAGAGTTAATTCTAAAAAAAGGATATTATTCAGAAATCCATAAAAAGCAATTATTAGAAAAAAAAGAAGATTAAAAATTTTATTTTGTATAAAATAAAAGAGATGTTTATCTTGCAAAAGTATATTTTAGTACAATTGTGATTGAATAATGATAATATAATGATTTATGAATGAGGGAAAAGGCAATTTTAGAGATGAAATTTTTTCTAAATCAGTAAGAGCCGGAAAAAGAACTTACTTTTTTGATGTTAAATCCACAAGAGGTGGAGATTTATATTTAACCATCACTGAAAGCAAAAAACGTTTTCAAGAAGATGGAACTTTCTATTTTGAGAAACATAAACTATTTCTTTATAAAGAAGATTTTGAAAAGTTCAGTGATGGACTTACTGAAGTGATAGATAAAATTTCGGAATTAAAGGAGAACTCTTCATATCAACAAGAACCTACAACTAATGAAGAGCAACTAGCTTCTACTGATGAAGCTGACAAAACTGCTGACGCTGTTGAAGAAGAAACTACAAATGATACAGACAGTACTGAAGATACTGATGGAAATGAATTTAAAGAGGTTGATTTTGATGATCTAGGAAAATAGGTCAAAACTCATTTATGTTTTCTATAAATTCTGATATCTTTTTTAAAGATATTTGATCACTTAATTGATTATCAGTTATTAGATTATCTACATTACTAAGCTTTGGTTTAGAAGATAAAACTTCCATTTTAAGATGATGTAGTATATGGGTAAAATGATCTAATGGTCTTAAGGCACCAGCATGTCCAGAAGCAACTCCTATTAAACCAGCTTTTTTACCCATTAATGAACGATGATCAAGCGTATCCATAAAAGCTTTTAATATCCCTGGAAATCCTCCATGGTATTCAGGAATAATGAATATAAATTTCTCAGCAGATGAAATATATTGGTCTATAATAGCCTTATAGTTAATTGAATGCTCATTATACATTTCAGTAAATAAAAAATCATCTTTTAAAGATGCTAAAGAAAAAAGTTGAGCGTCAATATTTTTGTCAACTAATAAATCAATGCACGATTTAGCAACAATTAAGCTATTACTATCAGGTCGATTAGTTCCAGAAATTACTGTAATCATGTCAATCAAAATTATTAACAGTTAAAATATAAATGAACAATTAGGTAAGTATTTGATAATCTTTTATTTAGCTAAAAAAAAACATTAGAATTAACAAGAAATATGTTAAAAACCCTAGTTCAAAGACCGAATAAACAAAAATTTGTGTATAAATGAAAGTTCTATTCATCATTATATAAAGAGATTCAGGATATTTTTGAATTATATAATAAAATCATTTATACTATTTATTATGAAACTAACTTTTTATGGCCATTCATGCTTTTCAGTTGAGATTCAAGGTAAAAATATATTATTTGATCCTTATATAACTCCAAATGAAAAAGCAAATTCAATAGATGTGAATTCTATTGAAGCTGATTACATACTTATCTCTCATGGTCATGCTGATCATATTGCTGATGTTAGGACTATAGCTAGAAGAACAAATGCAAAGGTCGTTTCAAATTATGAGATCGTAACTTGGTTTGAATCAAAAGGTGTACCTGATGGTCATCCAATGAATCATGGCGGCTCTTGGCAATTTGATTTCGGTAAAATTAAATATGTAAATGCTATTCATAGTAGCATGCTTCCTGATGAAAGTTCGGGTGGTAATCCAGGAGGTTTTGTGATTGAATCTAAAGATGGTAATTTTTACTATGCAGGAGATACAGCTCTTCATATGGACATGAAGCTAATACCCATGTCTACAAAAATTGATTTTGCAGTTTTACCTATAGGTGACAATTTCACCATGGGTGTAGATGACGCAATTACAGCTTCAAAATTTGTAGAAACATCAAAAGTAGTAGGAGTTCATTACGATACTTTCGGATATATTGAAATAGATCATTCAAAAGCAAAAGAATCTTTCAGATCCAATGACATAGCTCTTTATCTACCTGAAATTGGAGAAACAATTGAAATATAATTTAATATGGCTAAAATAATTACTGTTGCAAATCAAAAAGGTGGTGTAGGAAAAACTACTACAGCTATTAATCTATCTGCATGTCTTGGAGTTTTAGATAAAAAAACCTTAATCATTGATGCAGATCCTCAGGCAAACTCTACTTCAGGAGTTGGTTTTGAATATAAAAAATTGGATGGCAGCATCTACGATTGTATTATCAATCAATCAGATAACATTAATGAATACATCCTTGAAACAAGTAGCCCTAACTTAAGCATTCTCCCCTCTCACATAGATCTTGTTGGAGCTGAAATTGAAATGATAAATCTTCCTAACAGAGAATATATTATTAAAAACATCATCGACAAAGTAAAAGAAGATTTTGATTATATAATTATAGATTGTTCACCTTCTCTTGGTTTAATCACTTTAAATGCATTAACTGCATCCGATAGTGTTATTATACCCGTTCAATGTGAATATTTTGCATTAGAAGGATTGGGTAAATTATTAAACACCATAAAAATTGTTCAAAGCAGACTAAATGGCTCATTAAGTATTGAAGGAATACTTCTCACTATGTATGACACTCGATTAAGACTTGCTAATCAAGTAATTGAAGAAGTGAAACTGCATTTTCAGCAATTAGTTTTTAATACAATTATTCATAGAAATACTCGATTAGGAGAAGCCCCTAGTCATGGTGAAACTATAATTATGCATGATGCAAGCAGTAAAGGGGCAATTAATTATTTAAATCTTGCTAAAGAAGTAATCAATAATCAAATTAATACTGAAAGTCAATTAGAAAAAACTGAATCAAATGAGCGCTAAAAAATCAGCTTTAGGGAAAGGATTAAGCGCATTACTTGAAAATGCTGGTACTGATATTACCATTAACTCAAAATCAGATAAATCTAACTTCACATTAGGTAATATTTGTTTTATTAAAGCGAATAGGATTGAAACCAATCCTTTTCAGCCAAGAACACATTTCAACAAAGAATCCATACTAGAACTATCAAGCTCAATTAAAGAACATGGAATTATCCAACCAATTACTGTAAGAAAAATTGGGAATGATAAATTTCAGATCATTTCAGGTGAAAGAAGATACAAAGCTGCACAACTTGCAGGTTTAGATGAGATTCCATCATATATTAGAATTGCTGATGATCAGAGCATGCTTGAAATGGCGATCATCGAAAATATACAAAGACAAGACCTAAATGCCATTGAAATTGGATTGAGCTATCAAAGACTACTTGAAGAATGTAATCTTACTCAAGAAGAGCTAAGCTCAAGAATAGGAAAGAACCGTTCTACTATCTCTAATTATTTAAGAATTCTTCAATTACCAGATGAAATTCAAGCAGGTATCAGAGATCAATTAATTAGTATGGGGCATGCAAGGGCGTTACTTAGCTTAAAAGATCCCGAAGAAATATTAAAAGCATATCAAGAAATCATCAAAAATCACCTATCAGTTAGAGCAACTGAAAATCTAGGTAAGCGTAAAAAATCTAACAATAATATTCCTCTTACTCTTTCTAGATATGAAAAAAGAATGCAAGATGATCTTTCACATCAATATCAAACAAAGATCAAAATAGATAAAAGCAACAAAGGAAAGGGAAAGATCGTTATTAATTTTGACAATGAAATTGAAATGAATCGAATCATAGACCTATTGGAAAAATAAATGCGTTTTCACCTTCTTCTTTTTATATTATTTTTTTCTCTTATTTCTTTCTCTCAAAAAAATGAGATTGACTCTACTCACCTACCCAAAAAAGCCACTATTTTATCTTCCATTTTACCAGGAAGTGGCCAGGTCTATAATAATTTTCACCGCCCTACTGATCAAAAGAATAGGTTATGGTGGAAATTACCAATAATTTATGGTGGTTTAGGGACTGCAACTTTTTTTATTCTTGATAATAATTTTCAGTTTAGATCCTATAAAAGTGAAAGACTTTACAGACAAGAAACAGGTCTAATAGATTTATATCCTGAGTATTCATCAGATCAATTAAAGCTAATACAAGATGACTACAGAAGATGGAGGGATTTATCTATTATTTCCTTTTTAGGTGTCTACTTATTACAATTAGTAGACGCTAATGTAGAAGGGCATTTAATTCACTTTGACAATTCCAATGATCTTTCAATTAAACTTAAACCTATTGTTAACCCTATCAACGAATATTCATTTGCTCAGCTTAAACTCATAATCACCTTCTAATTTTTTTTTAATAACTTATTTTTTTATCCTTGAAGAACTATTTTATTTAATTTCAAGATATAATATATTGAAAATGGAGAAATTTGATCTTTGTGTCATTGGTGCAGGCCCATCTGGGTACGCTGCTGCAATGCGTGCTGTTGATTATAAAAAAAAGGTAGTGCTGATTGAAAAAGATAAAATTGGTGGAGCTGGATTATACAATGGTGCACTTACCTCAAAAACATTATGGGAACTCTCACAAAAAGTAAGAACTGTTAATGAAAGCATGGTCTCTTCAGGAAGGAAAAAATTTGAAATTCCCTGGGATGTTGCAAGTAAAACCATGCAAGAAGCCATGTTTGATAGAAAGTTCCAATATTCCTGTCACATTAAACTACTACAATCTGAATCTCTTAAGCATATATTTAAATACATAAGAGGATATGCTAGTTTTGTTGATAATCATCATATTAAGGTCTCTAAAAAAAATGGACAGGAGAAAATTATTTATGCTGAAAATATCATAATTGCTACTGGAAGCAAACCAAGGCAACTACCTAATATTCAAGTAGATGAAGAAGTAATACTTACTAGTGATGGTGTAGATTCATTAAAAAATTACCCTAAAAGTATGGTCATTGTGGGAGCTGGTGTTATTGGGTGTGAATATGCTAGTATCTTTTCTAATTTCGGAAAAACAAAGGTTTATTTAATAGACAGAGCAGATAAAATTCTTCCTTTTGAAGACGAAGATATTTCTAGCTTAATTGATAAAAACCTTACCAATAATGGAGTTACCATCCATCAAAATGCACAGTTGGAAAGATTAGAAAACAAGAAAGGTAAAGTTGAATACGAGCTTTCTTATAAAAATGGTAAAAAAGAAATAATAAAAGTTGAAAAAGCATTGCTATCAGTTGGAAGGAAATTAAATATTGAAGGACTTAATATGGAAAATGCTGGTGTCACTTTAAGTGATAGAGGAGTTCATATAAAAGATACAGATACCCAAACCAATATACCTAATATTTATGCAGTAGGTGATGCAAGTGGTCATATAGCTTTGGTCAATATAGGAGAACTAGAAGGTAGACATGCTGTAGAAAGGATCTTTGAAAATAAAAAGGAAAAATTAAATTATGAAAATGTAAGCACCATTATGTTCTTACAACCTGAAGTGGCTTCAGTTGGAATGAATGAAAAGCAATGTTTAAAAGAAAACATCCCTGTTAAAGTAGTAAAGCTAGATTTTTCCTGTATTGCTAGAGCCATTGCTATGAGAAAAACTGAAGGTTTTTTTAAGATCATTGTAACCAATGACAAGGAAATGAAAATTCTAGGAATGAGAGCTGTAGGCGAACATGCTTCAAGTGCTATTCAAGCAGTTGCTTTACTTATTAAAATGAATAAAGGAATCCATGAGTTGGCTGAATTAGTACACCCTCACCCTTCTATCATTGAAGGAGTACAGGAATGTGTTAGAATGTTATTGAACAAATCAATCTTTAAGTCTTCAGTATTTAAAGATAAACTATGGTGCTATAGCTGTGTTGATGGCAAAAAAACTCCTTTACAAAGATTATAGACAAATTTTATATTACTAAACAACTTTATTCACTGACCAATCGTCTTGATTATTAGATGTATATTATATATCTTGCGACCTAAAATTTTACACCCTATGAAACCAATAAACATAAAGAAAAAAATAATTTTTCTTTCAGCTACATTGTTTTTTACATTACAATCAACTTTCGCTCAAAATACACCACCTAATTTAATCAATTATCAAGCAATTGCACATGGTAACTCTGGTGCTCCTTTGGCTAATCAACAAGTTGATCTTCTTGTTAAGATCCTTGATGGGACTAATTCTGTTGTCTGGAGTGAAGAGCACAACGGGATAACTACCAATGACTATGGCTTGATCAGTTTAATGATTGGTAATGGAACTAATCAATCTGATCCTTTTTCAACGATCAATTGGTCTGCAGGAGTTCATCAACTTGAGATTGAGATCAATGAAGGTTTTGGCTTCAATTCAATGGGAATCAATCAGTTGGTATCTGTTCCTTATGCTTTCCATGCTTTAACAGTAGAAAATGACCAAGTTGATGATGCTGACAATGATCCAAATAATGAAATTGAATTACCTGCTTCTGGTAACACTAATGATGTACTTACTTGGAACGGAACTACATGGGTGGCTCAAGCCAATGATGGTGTAGATGATGCTGATAATGATCCAAATAATGAAATTGAATTACCTGCTTCTGGAAACAACAATGATGTTCTTACTTGGAACGGAACTACATGGGTGGCTCAAGCCAATGATGGTGTAGATGATGCTGATAATGATCCTACTAATGAATACAATACAACACTTGATACCGCAAGTGGAAATCTTGTGCTGATTGATGGTGGCGGTACTCTAACATTACCCCTATCCTATATTGCAGATGGTGTAGATGATGCTGATAATGATCCTACTAATGAATACAATACAACACTTGATACCGCAAGTGGAAATCTTGTGCTGATTGATGGTGGCGGTACT
>Ga0206679_10000887_pt1 | contig 25061 bp, 23 predicted proteins | sample M110012015metaG_FD_155464 | JGI IMG/M metagenome (GOLD analysis project Ga0206679, IMG submission 155464) | Ammonia-oxidizing marine archaeal communities from Monterey Bay, California, United States - M1 100m 12015 | ecosystem: Environmental > Aquatic > Marine > Intertidal zone | place: USA... | reverse complement strand
ATCCTCCGCTTTCATCTGTCCGTGCACTACAGAAACTTGAAATTCTGGTAAAGGAAAATCACGAACCAAACTTTCAAACCCGTCCATTAGGTTTTTATAATCTAATTTTTCACTTTCCTGTATCAGTGGGAAAACAATATATACTTGCCTATCCAGTTTAATTTGCTCTCTGATAAAACCAATAACTTTCAGTCTGTTGCTATCCGTTCTCCAAACCGTTTTCACCTCCTTTCTACCAGGGGGCAATTCATCAATTACGGAAACCTCCAAATCCCCATACAAAGTCATAGATAAAGTTCTGGGTATAGGAGTTGCCGTCATCACTAAAACATGAGGAGGAAACTCATTTTTCTTCCAAAGTTTTGACCTTTGAGCTACTCCAAATCGGTGCTGTTCGTCTATTACTACCAATCCCAAATTCTTGAATACCACCTTGTCCTCTAATAAAGCATGCGTTCCTATCAACAGATTTAAAGTTCCATTTTCTAATTTCTCGTGTAAATCCTTTCTTTCTTTCGCTTTACTAGAACCTGTAAGTATTCCTACTTCTAAATTCATATTTTTGGTAAAGTCCGAAATAGTTACCAAATGTTGTTGTGCCAATATTTCGGTTGGAGCCATAATACAAGCCTGAAAATTATTATCTACCGCCATAAGCATGCTTAAAAATGCCACCAAGGTTTTCCCACTTCCTACATCCCCTTGGAGTAATCGGTTCATTTGAGCAGATCCCTGAACATCTTTTCGTATTTCTTTCAGTACGTTTTTTTGTGCTCCAGTCAGTTCGAAAGGTAAATGATTATTGTAAAATTCATTAAAATTATCTCCAATAATCGGAAACGAATATCCTTTGAGTTTCTTTGTTCGGATTAATTTAAGTTTTAATAAATGAAGTTGTAAAAAGAAAAACTCCTCAAACTTTAGTCTTTTTTGTGCCCGTATAAAATCAGTATTATTTTTCGGTAGGTGAATATCTACCAAAGCCTCCTCTTTTGAGGGTAAATTCAATTCCTTTATTATTTTTTCAGATAGGTTTTCATCTATATCATTTTTAAGTAACGGAATTAAATTCTTTATTAGTTTTAATATCCCTCTACTATTGAGTCCTTTTGCAGAAAGTTTTTCGGAAGAATGATATACCCCTTGCAAACCAACATGTGCTTTTTGGTTGTAGTCTTCCCACAAATCTATTTCCGGATGCACAATATTAAAAGTGTTTTTAAATGCAGTTGGCTTTCCGAAAACCAAATATTCAACATTTAGTTTTAAGCTACTTTTTATCCATCTTGCACCTTTAAACCAAACTAGTTTTATTATTCCAGTATCGTCTTCAAAATGTGCAATTAGTCGTTTTGCTCTGCCTCTTCCAATATCTTCAAACTTAATTATTTTTCCTTTTATCTGCACAAAAGGCAAATCAGAATTAAGATCGGCGACCTTAAATATTTTACTTTTATCCACATATCGGAAGGGGTAATAAGTAAGTAAATCTCTGTAAGTAAAGATTCGTAATTCTTTTTTCAGTAAATCGGCCCTAGCAGGACCAACACCAGATAAAAAGTCTATGGGAGTACTTAAAAGTTCCATGAGCTAAAAGTAAATACATTTTTTGATTTACAAGGAATTTAATAAAAATAGAAATTGAAATTTTTAACAATAAAATGAACTATTAAAACTCCTATATTTGCAATATGTTAAAACTAAAAGAATTTTACGAAAAGATACCAGAGGTATTGAAAAACAAATATTTTATTGTTGGCTTTTTATTCCTTATTTGGATTTCCTTTTTAGATGAAAACAATTTAGTTTTATTAAACGATAGGATAAATAATCTGCAAGATAAACAAGAAGAAATTGATAGCCTTAAACATGAAATTTCGGAAATGGAAATTAGATTAAAACGACTAAATAACAATAATGAGGAATTAGAAAAATTTGCCAGAGAAAATTTTTTAATGAAAAAAGATGGTGAAGACATAATTATAATCAGAGAAAAAACAAATGAGTAAATTATTTAAAAACTTTACAAAAGTAAATTTACAAGAGTGGAAAGAAAAAATTCAGCAAGACTTAAAAGGGGCCGATTATAATGAAAAACTAATATCTGAAACAGAAGGAATTAAAATACATCCCATTTATAATACTGAATCTGTATCGGGAATAACTTCTATAAACTCCCCTTCCGATTGGATTTCCTTTCAATTAATTGACTCTACTGATGCAAAAATTGCTAATCAAAAAGCATTAGAAGCACTTAACAACGATATAAGTGGACTTTACTTTTCTAATCCCAATAATTTAGAAGTATTACTAGAAAATATTTCTGTAGAACACATCAAACTTAAATTTACAAATTATTCTACAGAATTACTTACTGAATGGGAAGAATATAAAAGGAAAAACAATATAAATACTACTGCAATACTAGAAAACAATAGTTTAATAGTTAAAGGGAAAACAGCAAAAGAGCAAATCAATTTTGCTTTGGAAGAAGGATTAAAATTAGAGGGAGAGGTTTACTTTCACTTTGAAATTGGTAGTAATTTCTTTCTGGAAATTGCCAAGATAAAAGCCTTCAGAATACTTTGGAAACAAAAAACAGGAAAGGATGCTTTCATCTTTTGTGCGACTTCAAAGAGTAATAAAGAAGCCCAATTTGAATACAACAATTTACTACGAACTACTACCGAATGTATGTCAGCTATTTTTGGTGGAGCAAATGCCATATTAGTTCATTCCTTTTCAGAAGAAACATCTAATTTTTCAGAAAGAATTGCTAGAAACCAGCAAACCATATTACGAAAAGAAGGATATCTGGACAAAGTAAAAGACCCTTCAAAAGGATCGTATTATGTAGATTATATAATTTCTGAACTACTTTCAGACCATACTGTTCAAAGTCCTCAAAACATTTCAACTAACACCTCCCCTGATTGGGAATCTGCAGAAGGAATAAATATAAAATCAGAATACAATAAGGAAGATATACAAGAAGTAGAGCATACAGACTTTGTTTCTGGAATCCCACCTTATTTAAGAGGTCCTTATTCCACAATGTATGTTATGCGACCATGGACTATCCGTCAATATGCAGGATTTTCAACTGCAGAAGAGTCGAATGCATTTTACAGAAGAAATTTAGAAGCAGGGCAAAAAGGATTATCTGTAGCTTTTGATTTAGCAACACACAGAGGTTACGATTCGGACCACGAAAGAGTAGTTGGTGATGTAGGAATGGCAGGTGTAGCAATTGACTCTGTAGAGGATATGAAAATATTATTTAAAGAAATTCCCTTAGACAAAATGTCGGTTTCTATGACCATGAACGGAGCGGTATTAGCCATACTTGCTTTTTATATTGTAGCAGCAGAAGAACAAGGAGTTTCTCCAGAAAAATTAAGCGGTACCATTCAGAATGATATTCTGAAAGAATTTATGGTGAGAAATACTTACATATATCCTCCTAATCATTCTATGAAAATCATTTCAGACATCTTTAAATATACTTCTGAAAAAATGCCAAAATACAATAGTATTTCTATCTCTGGATATCATATGCAAGAAGCAGGAGCAACTGCCGATATTGAACTAGCATATACTTTAGCAGATGGATTAGAATACATAAAAACAGGAATTGCGGCAGGAATGGATATTGATGATTTCGCACCAAGACTATCTTTTTTCTGGGGAATAGGAATGAACCATTTTATGGAGATAGCAAAACTTAGAGCAGGAAGATTATTATGGGCAAAAATAGTTAAAGAATTTAAGCCGAAAAACTCTAAATCAATGGCACTCCGTACTCATTGCCAAACTAGTGGATGGAGCCTTACCGAACAAGACCCTTACAACAATGTAAGTAGAACTTGCCTAGAAGCAATGGCGGCTGTTATGGGAGGAACACAAAGTTTACATACCAATGCACTTGATGAAGCGATTGCACTTCCAACAGATTTTTCTGCAAAAATTGCCAGAAACACACAAATATATCTACAAAAAGAAACTGGAATATGTGATACTGTAGACCCATGGGGAGGATCGTATTATGTAGAAAAACTAACAAAAGAATTAGTAGAGAAAGCTTGGAAACACATACAAGAAATTGAGGAATTAGGAGGAATGGCAAAAGCCATAGAAACTGGAATACCTAAAATGAAAATAGAACAAGCTGCAGCCAGAAAGCAAGCCAGAATTGATAGTGGAAAAGACTCTATTGTAGGGGTTAATATGAACAAATTGGAAAAAGAAGATTCTGAATTAGATATTTTAGAAGTAGATAATACTGCTGTAAGGAAATCTCAGATTGAAAGATTAGACAAAATAAAATCTGAAAGAGATGATACAGAAGTAAATCTTTCTTTACAGAAATTGAAAGAAGCATGCCAAACAGGAAAAGGAAATCTTTTAGAAATTGCAGTAGAAGCAGCAAAAAATAGAGCTAGCTTAGGAGAAATATCGGATGCAATGGAAGAAGTTTTCGGTAGATATACTGCAAAAAACCAAACTATATCAGGAGTTTATAAAATGGAAATAGAAAATAACGATAGCTTTAAAAAAGCACTTGCACTTTCGGATGAATTTGCAAAAGTAAAAGGAAGAAGAGCCAGAATAATGATTGTCAAAATGGGGCAAGATGGACACGACAGAGGAGCAAAAGTAGTAGCTACCTCCTTTGCTGATTTAGGATTTGATGTAGATGTAGGTCCTCTTTTTCAGACCCCAAAAGAAGCGGCAAAACAAGCCGTAGTAAATGATGTTCATATATTAGGAATATCCTCACTTGCTGCAGGACACAAAACCTTAGTCCCTCAAGTATTAGCAGAACTTAAAAACTATGGAAGAGAAGATATTTTGGTAATTGCTGGAGGAGTAATCCCTCAACAAGATTATAATTATCTGTACCAAGCAGGGGTAAGTGGTATTTTTGGACCTGGAAGTGTTATATCAGATTCGGCTATTGATATTTTGAATAAAATATTAGACAAATAAAAATAGGAGAACTTTCGTTCTCCTATTTTTAAATATCTATTTTTTAAAGAATTTTAAACCTTAGTCCTACATAAAACATTCTACCATAAATAGGAGCATATACTAAAGAAGCATCAAATATATCTGAATGTGGGTTTACAGCATCTATAATTGGATTTTCTTGTATATAATTAGTAATATTTTCTGACCCTAAGTAAATATCCCATTTATTAAATTTCCTTGTAAGCTGAGAATTAACTAAATAAAATGGATCTGAAAAACCAGCTACAAGAACACCATCTTCATTTGCATGTAATGGAATCCTACTTTCCCCTACTCTATTTACAGTTACATCACACATCCATTTCTCAAATGGAGTAGTATAAGAAACATTAAACATAGCTCTGTTTTTAGGAGTTAATGGAGCAGAAAGTTCACTTCCTGTGTAAGTAGTTTTCACTTCATTTATCTTATAAGCTGCTTTCACATCTAATCCATCCGCAAGTTCTAACATAATATCAGCTTGTAAACTTGTAGCATTAGAGGATCCATCTAAATTATAAAAAGAAAGTTCTCCTAAATTTTCCATATCTACCACAACCTGATTCTCAAAATTAGTTTTATAAGCATCCAAATTAATAGTTCCCTCTCTTCCATTTAGGTAAAAGGAATAAGTAATGTTAGCTCCATAGTTCCAAGCAATTTCCGGAAGTAAATCTTCCTCAAAAATAATATCCCTACTAGAAGCTAAAAGTGTAGCGTTTTCGGCAAAAATATTAGCAATTCTGAATGCTTTACCTGCCGACAATCTAATTGCTATTTTTTCGACAGGGTTATACTTCATATTTAATCTAGGTAAAAAGTTTATTTTTTCCGTTTGGTTATAATAATCTGCTCTTAAACCAGTAGTTAAATTGAAAAACTCACCATTCTTATAAGTGTACTCTGTAAACACACCAGGAATAATATCTATTCTTTCCCTTCCATAAAAAGACTGGGATGTATTTCCTGAAAAGCTCTCTATATAACTGTCTCCATAAAAACTAGCTCCATATTTTAATATATTATCTGTGTGTAAAATATATGTTTTACGAATAAAGTTAGCATAAATACTTTCTTGAGTTGCATCATATATATTGTTTCCGAATACCGCTTTCTGATGATGAGAAAGTGCAGAGGATTGTAATCCCATACTTTTTCCTGGATAATTAGGTTGCAAAGCTCCTATTTTAGAACCAAACTCAAATAAATTGTTATCTATCTGAACCAAGTAAGGGTTTAAAGAAGTGTTTTTTCCTCCTGTTCTCGATTCAGAAAGAGCTCTTGCTGAAAATGAAAAATGATAGGCCGAATTACCAACATACTCCCACCTATTTAAAATATTTACATTTTTTACTTTAGGCATATCCTGAAAACCATCCTTATTATGGTCCAAATCTCTATCGAAATAAGAAATATGAGTAAATAAATTAGACTTCCAGTTTCCATTCTTTTTTGCTAAAAGTAAATTGTTTTCTAGTTTCCCTTCAGAATTTGTATAAGCATTCCAATATAATGTAGGAGATGTTTTCGGTTTATAATACTCTAAATTAATCTGACCCGTAAGGGATTCAAAACCATTTACAACTGATCCACTTCCTTTTATTATCTGAATAGACTCTATCCAAGTTCCAGGAACATAATTAAGCCCATAAGAAGAAGACATCCCTCTGATAAGCGGCATGTTCTCTTGAGTTATTTGAGTATAGACACCATCTAAACCTAGCATCTGTATTTGTTTAGCACCGGAAACAGCATCTGTAAAAGTTACATCAACCGTAGCATTTGTAGTAAAACTTTCCGATAAGTTACAACATGCTGCTTTCTCTAACTCACAAGCTGTTAAGGTTTGAGTATTTATAGGGTCTAAAGTAGATATTTTTGTAGTGTTTACTTTTCCTTTGACTACAACATCCGTTCCAATCCTTACTCCTTCTACCAATTCAATCTTATAGAAATCCGATTTCTCAATTTTCTTAGTATATTTTTGGTAACCCACAAAGTAAACTAATAAAGTTGCAGGGTATTTTTCAGGTTCTGAAATAGAAAAATAACCATCTTTATCTGATACAGATCCTATTGTAGTTCCTTCCCAAAGGATATTTGCAAAAGATATAGGTTGCTGATTATTATTCTCATCTTCAGCTAACTCCACCACTATACCCGATATATTTTGTGCTATACTATTTAAATTTGCAACTAGCACTATTGCAATTATTATGATTTTTTTATAATGCATATTTTATTGTTTTATATTAATTTTCTGTTTATAATCAGAAAAAATACTACAATAAAAAGGATTGAATTTTAGGGAGATCTGGTTTAAGAAGTTTTGGAGGAGGTATTCCACTAAAATAAGTGATTTTTGAAGAAGAAATAACGGAAAATAAATCTCTTAAAATTAATGGAGATATAAATTGTGGAATTATAAAACTATGTTCAGAATCTGAAACAATTGTTTCAAACTCAAAATGTAGGTTTTCAGTATCGCTATTACAAGTGTTATCTTTAGTTTCCGGACAGCAAGTTTTTTCAATTTTCGTTAAACAACAACTTACCTTCTCTTGTTTCTGTTCACAGTTTATTTCTAAGGACTCACTACAAGAAGGAACTTCTGTTCCTATATATATTGTTCCACCTTCTGAGCAACTCATTTGTGATAAAGAAAACCCAATAGAAAGAAATACTACTAGTGTTGCCACAAATAATAAACTGATATTTTTAATTAAATTCTTCATTTTATAAGGTGCAAATATACAATTTTATTTATTGTATTAAAATTTAGGTGTTGAATCAACTATACTTTAACTCTTTTATAATGATAATTATTGCCATAAAAAATATAAAATAGCCAAATGCCTTCTTTAATTTTCTGCCATCAATAAAATTATTTAACCAAATACCAATAATAATCCCTACTACGGATAGAGATGTGAAAAATAAAAGAAAAGGCCAATTTATATCTATATTCCCAACATCTCCTAAAAAGCCAATTAAGGATTTTACCGCTATTATTAATAGAGAAGTTGCCACCGCTCTTTTCATTGGTAAATTAGCAAACAAAACCAATGCAGGAATGATTAAAAATCCTCCTCCCGCACCAACTAATCCTGTTAGTATTCCTACTACAATACCTTCTATAATTATTAAAGGATAATTGAATGTTGCATCTTTTTTAATCTCAACTTCTTTCCTTCCTTTTATCATGGAGAAAGATGCAAATAACATCAAAACAGCAAAAAACACCATAATTGCTAAATCCTTAGTAAATACAAAATCATTGAAGTGAAAAAGTACATCCGGAATAGATGGAATAATAAATTTTCTGGTTAGAAAAACTGCAATAAAAGCAGGAATTGCAAATACAATTGCCGTTTTATACTCAATCATTCCCTTTTGTGCATTTCGGATAGTACCTGCAAGTGCGGTACTCCCCACTACAAATAAAGAATAAGCTGTGGAAGTTATTGGATTTACATTAAGTACATAAACCATAATAGGAACAGTTAATATAGAACCTCCACCACCAGTAAGCCCTAAAACTATACCGATAAGAAGAGCTCCAATTGCTCCATAAATGTTTAAGAGTTCCAAAAGTTAGGATTGAAGTGCGACAACCTCTAACCAGCCACCTCCATTATGTACCTCATCCAAACCTTGAGATTTTAAATATACCATTGCTTTACCACTTCTTTGTCCGGAACGGCAACATAAAACCATAGGTTGCATCTCTTTCAACTCCTCTACTCTATCTACCACTTCATGTAATGGAATATTTACAGAATTACTTACATTTCCTTCTGAAAATTCCTCTTCCGTTCTTACATCTACAATTGTAATATTCTGGTCGTTTATTAAATCTTGTATGTTCATTTTATTATTTATTTAAATTTTATGATGAAAGTATGGCAACTTTCCTGAGAATAAGACAATTCAAAATTGTACAATTCGCAAATACTTTTTACTACCGAAAGCCCAATACCTAAACTTTTCTTATTTGTTACAGACCTACTAAATCGGTCAAATATTTTTTCTTTGGGAAAAGGTAATTTCTCTCCACTATTTGAAATTATAAAACAATTATTTTCAACAGATATACTTATTTCCTTTGTATTGTTGTTGTGTACAATTGCATTTCTAATTAAATTATTAATCATTGTTTCTGCCAAATATTTATCCATATAAATATGAGTAGTGTCCAACAAATTGAGTTTCAATTTAATATTATTTTCCTTTATTAAATCTGAAAATAATTCCAACTGATCTTTCATCAATTGGTTTAAAGAAAAAGTAGAACCTTCCGTATAAAAACGATTGTCAATTTTAGTGAGGAAAATAAGAGCTTGATTTATTTTAGAAAGACGATTGGTAGTTTCCATCAATAAGGCCAATTGTTCCATTTGCTCTTTTGTTAAATTATCAGATTGCATCAGCTCATCTGCCTTGGTACTGATAATAGCTAGTGGAGTTTGCAATTCGTGAGATACATTTTCTGTATATTCTTTTTGCAATTCAAAATCCTTTCGGATGGTATCTGCCATTTTTTGTATTACAGTATTCATCCTTTTAATTTCAAACAATTGTGCCGAGTCCAGATGTAATTCGTCACTATTATTTAAATCGAACTTCTCTAACTTACTGATGGTTCTGTAAAATACTTTAAGGGTGTTTTTTACCGAATGTCGGTTTACAAAAAACAAAATAAGGAAGAAAACAAAAGCCAAACCTACATTCATTATCACAATTTTTGTAATTAATAAATCTGTTTTTGTTTGAGATTGCAGAATTTTGATTCTATAATTCTGATTAGCTACAACATACGGAAAATGCAATTGTCGGTATAATATGTATTTCCCGTTTTCTATAAGTACAGTGTCTGAAAAGGAAGATGTAATTTCAGAATTGCTTTTACTTACAAATACATCATTGGAATAAAAGCGTTCTACATTATCGGGCTCAATTTGTTTTTCCAGATTTATTTTTTTCTCTAAAAGTGTGTCGTTTAAATTGGAGGAGAAAATAGTACGAACAGAAAAGTACATAATAATACTCCCCACCAGAAAAAAAAGAACAGATGCTGAAATAAAAGTTAAGCTCGATTTTGTAATTAACTTCATCTTATTCTACTAAAAATTTATATCCTATTCCGTACACATTTTTTATGTACTCTGTACAATTCGAATTTGCCAATTTCTTTTTTAGGTTTTTAATGTGAGTATAAACCAAATCATCCGAAAAACCATAATCATCATAGTTGGTCGACATAAATTCTCCTAATATAGTTTTACTGAGCACCCTATTTTGATTAGAAACAAAATACAACAATAGCGAAAATTCTTTGGAAGTTAAATCTACCAGCTTATCGTTTACCAAAACTTTCATTTCTTCTGGAAAAAGAGTCAGTTCGTTTAGTACAATCTTTTGATTTTCCTCCATATTCAACCTTCTTACTAACGATTTTATACGAGCATTCAACTCAGGAAAAAAGAAGGGTTTTGTTAAATAATCGTCTGCACCAAGTTCCAACGCTTCTACCTTTTTATTGAGGGCATCTTTAGCAGAAACAATTATAACTCCTGTTTCCTGATTTTTATTTTTTATTACTTTTATAAGGGAAAGTCCATCTCCATCTGGCAGACCTAAATCCAACAAAACAGCAGTAAATAAATGTTTTTTTACCTGTAAAATAGCTGACTTTACATCCGGAGCATGAAAACAATTGTAATTGTTTTCTTTCAGAAAATTAAGCGTAGAAACAGCCAATTCCTTTTCATCTTCTACTAATAATATATTTATCTTTTTATTCATTTCTTATCATATTCATCCCTACAGAAAATACAATTAGTACAAAACACAATCCGAAATACAATAGGTTTTTTTGGAACTTCTCTTTATCATCCTCCAAGTTTTTGGCATATACCAATCCTAAATGACCAAAAATAATAGAAAACAGCATCAATATAGTATGTTCCACTGCCCAAAAACGAGCTGAAAAATACATATTGGCATGATCTTGAGTTACCAATGTTTCTAATTTATTGATGTGAATGGCATATAAAATCATCCCTAAAATAAGCTCCAAATAAAGTAGTATAACTGCAAATACAGGAATACTTACTTCTGAAAAAGAAGAAAAAGAAACTTTATTAAACACTCCTAAAAGAGAGCGTACTACAATATAAAGTGCAATACACACTAATAAAATACTGATAACAATATGAAAGACAAGAATAGCCGAATACATACTGCAAAGGTAAAGAATTGTTTATAGTTGTAAGTTAGTAGTTGTTAGATATTAGAAAATAGACAAAATAGTTTTTGAAATGTAATTTTTTAACAGTAGAAAAGAAAATAATTATAAAATAAAAATAACTTATTTCTTCTAGTGCATTTTATTTTTCTGAAAAAAATATTTAAAATCTCCTTAAATGTTTGTTTAACCCTACTGAAAAAGAACAAACGGAAGGCAATATTTTTCTCTTTAGATAATGAAATAACAGAAGAAAATACTGCATTTAAAAATGAAGAGGCTTTAATTTCTCCGAAAATAAACAATCTGTACAACCAAAAGTCAATACATACTATCGACCGTTTTAAACGCTTGGGAAAATACAACCTTATCTTCCTTGCTTTTGTGGCCATCTATCTATTCATCTTTGGAATTATTAAAGAAATTCCATTAATTGGATCCTGTATGGCATTACTATGGCTGTGGTTACTTTCTGAGGGATATAAAGAATCTGTAAAACTAAATACGATTGACAAAGGAGAAAATAGTTATGAATATGTAAAATCATTTCACAAATGGAGAGTGGAGGCAGTAGATAAATTCTCCAAAATATACAAAGTATTTTATCCTGTTTTCGGAATGTTTACATTACTCTTTATTCTTCATTCCAATTTATTTATGCACAACTCTACACAAACAAATTATCAGAAAATCATGAGTAATCCCGAAACTCTAATACTATTCGGACTCCCGATTTATTATGTGATTGGCACAATTTTATTTATGATTTTTCTATTTTTAATGAGTGAACCTCTTTACCGTTTAGATATAAAATTAGCGTATGGTAAAATCCTTAAAAAATTAGATAAATTACTAGAAGATGCGGAGGAGTTACGAAAGTAATTATTCCACTAAAAAACCTTGGTGTGGTTTTAAACTTTTACGCAAGTCATTTACCAAATCCTTATTTACAATCATAAAAGCAATGGCCGTAAATTCGGTTTGTTGCTGGGCACCAAATTCCATAACCTCAACCGCTTCTCTTGCGGCATATTCCTTTAAATGAACAAGGTGGTGCTCGGCAGTTTTTAAGGCTCCTTCCCCAGTAAAATTCCATACTAATTTGGCTTTCATCTAATTCTTGTATTTTTTGTAGAGCTTAATTAAAATCATAAGTAATACCGCTAGTCCAACTAAAGAAAGAGTAGCGAAAATCCAAGAAACACTATTTTTTAATACTGCCATAAAAATGATAGAAAAAAGTAGCAAAGTAGCTACTTCATTCCATATTCTGAGTTTACTTTCAGTAGTTGTAATCTGCCCTACTTTCATTTGGTTACAAATAACTTGACAACTATAAGTGTACAACCATAACAAAACCAGAAAAGATAGTTTTACATGCATCCAATCTTGTTGTAAATACATTGGATTTTCTACTAGCATACTCACTCCAAAAATAGTAGTTAGGATTGCTGCAGGCCAAGTTATAATACTCAGCAGGCGTTTACTCATCAAAGTATACTGATCTTGTAAAATCTGCTTTACGCTTTCTTCTTTTTTATCGGCTTCCTTGTGGTAAATAAATAAACGCACTACATAGAAAAGTCCTGCAAACCAGCAGACCATAAATATAAGGTGTAAGGCTTTAAAATGTAAGTAGTCCATTAATTATTTTTTATCCATTTAGATATCGTCTTTGCCCAATCGTCATTATCGTTAAGGCAAGGCACAAACTTATAACTTTCTCCTCCATTATCCAAAAACTGATCTTTTCCTTCCATGGCAATCTCTTCTAAAGTTTCCAGACAATCCGTTACAAAAGCAGGAGTAATAACCGCCAATTTCTTTTTTCCATCTTTTGCAAAGCGTTCTATTTCCGTATCAGTATAAGGTTGCAACCAAGGTTCGTTCACCAATCGAGATTGAAATGCATTAGAATAAGTCCCCTCTTTTAATTGCAATTCTTTTGCAATTAATCGGGTAGTTTCAAATACCTGAAAACGATAGCAAGTACCCATAGGGTCGGCACAACAATCTTCATTAATTACAAATTTTCCGTGTCCCTTACTCTCATCTGCTTTTCGGATATGACTTTCCGGCAAACCGTGATAAGAAAATAAAATATGTTCGTAATCAAAGTCCTTTAATTGTTCCTTAATGTTATTTGCCATTACCGTAATATAATCCGGATTATTATAAAAAACAGGTAAGAAGTTTAAATCCATATTTGGGAAATTTGCTTTCTGTACTGTTTTAGCTTTTGCTACCACAGTCTCATAAGAAGACATAGCAAAATGAGGATACAAAGGCATCACAAACACCTCATCAACTCCTTTACTTTTTAACTCTTCCAATCCCTTTTTTATTGACATTGAACCATATCTCATCCCTAAAGAAACAGGAACAGTAACCAATTGTTGTACTTTTTTCTGTAATCTTTCTGACAGGACAATAAGTGGAGAACCTTCCTTCCACCAAATTTTTCGGTACGCATTTGCTGATTTTTCAGGACGAGTCCTAAGGATGATTCCTTTCACTAAAATCAAACGGAATAAATAAGACATATTCATTACCATCTTGTCCATCAAGAATTCTGTCAAGTACTTTTTTACATCTTTAGTTGATGTACTATCTGGCGAACCCAAATTGACTAATAATACTCCTTTCATTATATTGTTTTTGAATAAGAACCCACTCCCTTAGTCAATAAAGGATCAAATTTCATAGCGATATTTCTAATAACCAATCTCCCCATTTCATTTACCTTTATCTCATCTCCATTAATTTCCATCAACCCATCTTCAATAAATTCTTGGAATTTATCTTCAGAAAATTCTACTGCATCATACACCTCAGAAGTTGTAATTCCAAAATCTTTTGCAATTACATTTACATCCACATAATAGTTGCACATTACCTCATTTATCATCTGACGAACTATCTTATCTCTATCTGTCATTTGGTATCCTCTGATAACTGCCAAACCATCCTTTTCAATAAGATTAATATAGCGTGCTGCATTTTTCTCATTCTGGCTATATGCCGAATGTAATTGTGAAATAGAAGACGCTCCAAAACCATAAACTTGCCCAGTAGTTGTACGCGTACAATACCCTTGAAAATTCCTGTGTAAATCTTTATTTTCCAAAGCAATTGCAAACTCATCATGTGGTTTTGCAAAATGGTCCATTCCTACTGCAACATAACCTGCAGCAATAAATTTATTATAGGCATTTTGGTACATCTGTGCTTTATCCTCTGCTGATGGAAACCCAATTTCCTCCAATACTTTTTGCCTCCCAATAACGGAAGGAACATGTGCGTACGAGAAAGTAACAATCCTATCCGTATCTAAAGCAATTGCCTTATCAACCGTATCGTTAAAACTCTCCACTGTTTGCAATGGTAAACCATATACTAAATCAATATTTGTACCAGTAAACCCTTCTTCTTTTATTTTATTGATGATATCTCCAATCGGTAATTTTGGTCCTTTTCGGTTAATGGCATCCAATACATCTTGCCTGAAATCCTGAATACCTACAGAAATTCTGTTGAAGCCAAATTCCTTTAATAGTTCTATGTGCTTGAACTCAAAATAAGCAGGACTGCACTCAATTGCCATTTCATAATCCTCCCTAAAAGTAAAACTTTCTTTTATTGCATTTGTAATCTTTTCAATGTGATTATAAGCAATTGCATTTGGTGTGCCTCCACCCCAATGCACTTGGGTTAACTTTCTATTAGGATCAATATCCTTTGCAACTAATTTTATTTCCTTAATAATTGCATCAACATACCTGTGCAAGAATGGTTTTGTAAATCCTGTTTCAGTTGTACACCCACAAAAATGACACAATTGCGGGCAAAATGGAATGTGAATATAAACCGAAATACTCTGTGGATCTTCATCATTCGATACAATAACCGAATTCTTCAAATCCTCATTTTTATACTCAGGAGTAAAGAAAGTTGCAGGAGGATAAGAAGTATATCTTGGTCCTGATTTATTGTACTTTTTTAAGAATTTATCGTCTATTTTCATCTTATCTATTCCAGTTTGTTTCTTTAATCCAATCCACTACAAATTTTGCTTTTTCCATTTTAATATCTGGCAAAAATCCGTGTCCTAAATTGAAAATCCAATCTTGATTGTCTCTACCAAAAGGAATCATTCCTTCTAAGTGTTTTTCAATTACACTTTCATCTGCATATAATAATCTTGGGTCGATATTTCCTTGCAATCCTACTGAATCATCTACCAATGCTCTTGCTGTTTCAATTGGAGTTTGCCAATCAATACTTACAAAATCACAAATATCTTTATTGATGTGTTTCAATCCTCCTCCAAAATTCTTTGGAAAATAAATAGTTGGAACACCCTTCTCTCTTACTGCATTCAAAATTCGTCTGGAAGCCGGTAACATCAATTCCTTGTACATCTCCTCTGGAATTAACCCTCCATAAGTTTCAAATAACTGGAAACATTCTACCCCATGTTCTACTTGATTTAACGCGTACTCGATAGAAAGTTCTGTAAGGGAATCAATAATCTTTTTACTCTCTACAGGATTAGAATACAAAAACTTAATCGCATCATTAAAAGTTACATCTCTGGCATGTCCTCTAAACATGAAACAGAAAGTAGTTAAAGGTCCTCCACAAAAACCAATTAAAGGTGTGTTTTCAGGACGCGTTTTAATTATCTCATCAATGTTATTGTACACGTGAGTTAAAACATCTCTATTCGGAATTAACTGCTCAGATGGTTTTTCGAATTGCGTTAAAGGCTTTGTAAAGATTGGTCCTTTTTCGGTAAATTCTAATCCCATTCCTAATGCTTCTGGAACAATAAGTATATCAGAAAATAAAATTGCTGCATCTACCCCCAAATCATTTATCGGTAACAAAGTAACCTTTGCTGCCAATTCAGGGCTGTTCATCAAATCAGAAAAAGAATGTCCTTTCTTTAATGCTTGATAAGAAGGTAAAATTCTTCCTGCTTGTCTCATAAACCAAACGGGTGGTCTATCGGTTTTCTTTCCGTGTATTGTATCTAAAAAAACTGAATTCATCTTTATTTTATATTTTCTAAGGCCTTTTTATGGGCAGTTATTATTGTATTTATATCTTGTTCAGAATGTGCCATACTTGCAAACAAACATTCAAATTGTGAGGGAGCAATGTACACTCCTTGTTCTACCATTTCAGAGAAATAGTTAGCGTATTTAGCAGTGTCAGATATCATTGCATCTTCATATACTTCTACTTTTTTGTTATCGGTAAAAAACATAGTCATCATAGAACCTACTCTGTTGAATACTGCATTAGTTCCTGTTTCTTTTGCATTCTTTTTAAATCCTGCTTCTAATTTCTCAGCTCTACTATTTAAGTCCGTGTAAAATTGCTTATCCATCTTTTTAAGAATCACTAAACCTGCTGCCATTGCCAATGGATTTCCTGATAAAGTCCCTGCTTGATAAACCGGTCCGTTTGGCGCTAAGTGATCCATAATTTCAGCACTTCCTCCATAAGCCCCAACTGGTAATCCTCCTCCAATAATTTTCCCTAAAGTGGTTAAGTCAGGCATTACATTGTAATATTCCTGAGCTCCTCCTCTTGCTAATCTGAAACCAGTAATCACCTCATCAAAAATTAATAAACTACCGTACTTATCACACAAAGTTCTCAATCCTTCCAAAAACCCAGGATTTGGAGGAATAACCCCCATATTCCCTGCCACTGGCTCTACAATAATTGCGGCTACTTCCTCCGTTCTTTCTATCAACAATTTTTCTACTGATTCCAAATTATTGAAATCTGCAATTAAAGTATCGGCTGCTGTATGTTTGGTAACTCCAGGGCTATCCGGCAATCCCAAAGTGATTGCTCCTGAACCTGCTTTAATCAAAAAACTATCTCCATGTCCGTGATAATTTCCAGCAAACTTAATGATACATTCTCTACCAGTATATCCTCTTGCTAAACGGATAGCACTCATAGTTGCTTCCGTACCAGAATTTACCATTCTAACCTTTTTAATTGAAGGAATCATGGCAACAATCCGCTCTGCCATTTCCGTTTCAATCAGGGTTGGTGCACCATAAGAAGTTCCTTTTGCTGCCGTATCGTTTATTGCTTTCAAAACATCAGGATGAGAGTGGCCACAGATAAGTGGCCCCCATGAAGAAACACAATCCACATACTCATTTCCATCAATATCCTTTACCTTACTCCCCTTTGCTTCCGCAATAAAGATAGGACTACAATTCACACTTTTAAAAGCACGAACTGGAGAATTTACTCCTCCGGGAATTACCTTTTGAGCATCCTTAAATGCTTGTATACTTTTTTCTTGATTCATTTATTTTTTATTTAAAATATCTGCAACTTCCAAAGCGTGATAAGTGATAATAATATCCGCTCCCGCTCTTTTTATAGAAGTCATAATTTCCATAATCATTCTTTGTTCGTCTATCCAATTATTGGCTGCTGTTGCTTTTACCATAGCGTATTCCCCACTTACATTATAGGCAACTAATGGCAAGTCAAAATTCTGTTTAACCCTAGAAATAACATCCAAATAACTCAATGCCGGTTTCACCATTAACATATCTGCTCCTTCCCAAACATCTTGTTCTGCTTCACGGATGGCTTCATCCGTATTTGCAGGATTCATCTGATATGTTTTTCTATCTCCAAAAGTTGGTGCGCTATCTGCTGCATCACGAAAAGGACCATAAAATGCAGAAGAGTATTTTACTGCATAAGATAAAATAGGCGTTTTTTCAAAACCTGCATTATCCAATGCTGTTCGGATTGATGCTACTCTACCATCCATCATATCAGAAGGGGCAATAATATCCGCTCCTGCTTTTGCTAAGGAAACCGATTGTGCTGCCAAAGTTTCTAGAGTAGAATCATTGTCGACATCACCATCAATTATCGTTCCACAATGTCCGTGAGTGGTGTATTCGCAATTACAAACATCTGCAATCAACAAAACATCATCACACTCTTTTTTGATTGCTTTTATCGCTCTCTGAACAATACTATTATCCGAACAAGCAACATGTCCGTGTTCATCTTTTTCTGCAGGAATTCCAAACAACAAAATACTTTTAACTCCCTTGTTTACTGCTGTTTTACAAAGCTCTACCGCATTGTCAATTGAAAGTTGAAATTGCCCTGGCATAGAAGATATTTCGTTCTTTATATTCTCTCCTTCACAAATAAAAATTGGGTAGATTAAATCGTTTACCGAAACGGATGTTTCACTTACTAAATCCCTTAAAACAGGATTGTATCTTAGTCTTCTTAATCTTGTTTTTGGAAAACTCATATCCTTATATTTTTAGTTTCATAATGGTTAATAATTGATTTTGAAATCCCCTCATAGGTTTGTTCATCTGCAATAATTTCAGGAGTAAATCCTTGTGATTTTATATACTCGGAAGTAGTTGTACCGATACTTAGCAAAGTCGTTTTATCCGCATTATACAAATTAGAAAAAGCCTGAAATGCAGATGGAGAAGTAAAAACTGAAATGGTGTTTTCAGTATCTATTAAAGTAGAAATTGCTTCCTTTTTTGATGTTTCCAAAGTGGTAGTATAAACATTTAATCTACTTATTTTACAAATAGATTTTAATCCTTCTTCAATTCTATTATCTGCTAAATTTCCTAAAACCAACAACACCTTTTTATTGTTTAGTAATTGGTTTTCTTCTAACTCAGTAATCAAATTATCTGCATAACTTTCTGCAGAAACAAAAACAGGCTCTACTCCATATTTTATTAATGCCCCTTTTGTTTTTTCTCCTAAACAGATTGCTTTTATTTTTTTTCCTTTTACAAAATCCAAATTAGAAAAAGAATTTACTCCATTTTTAGAAGTGAAAATATAATAGTAAAAATCAGAAAAATTAAACGATTTTACATCCGAATTAGGAACAATATCAATCATAGGAAAATGATGTAAAGTTGCTCCACACTCCTTTAAACTCTGAAAAGAATCCGTACTTCCAAAGTGAGTTAAAACGATATGTTTATCGGTTAAAATCAATTATTTAGTTCTCTTTTTACTTCTTCTAAAATTTCGTAACCACCATTATCTTGTATGGAATTTGCCAAGTCAATTCCTAACTGAATCGCATCCTTACTATTTCCAGTAATTGTTTCTCTCTGCATTTTTCTACCATCCAAAGTAGCCACCAAACCTTCAACAGTCAAAGTGTCCCCATCTAAAGTTGCGTGTGCTGCAAAAGGAATCTGACAACCTCCTTCCAATCTGTTTAAAAACGATCGTTCAGCTGTAACACAAATTGCCGATTTCTTATGATTAAGGATAGATAACACTTCTAAAACATCATTATCCTCTTCTCTTATTTCAATAGCGATTGCCCCTTGTCCTGGTGCAGTTAACATTTGTGTTTCATTCAAGTATTCTGTAATATGTTCTTGCAATCCCAAACGCTCAATTCCTGCTGCTGCCATTATCATTCCCTCACAATGTCCATCATGCATTTTACGAATTCTGGTATCTACATTCCCTCTAATTTCCACCACTTGAACTTCCTTATTCATCTGTAGTAATTGCGACTTTCGTCTCAATGAAGAAGTGGCAATTTTATCTTCTGAAGTAAAATCAGCTAGTTTTTTACCTCCAACACTCACCAAAACATCTCTATGATTTACCCTTTCCAAAATAGTTCCCAACTGACTTCCTTTTGGTAATTCAGTAGGCAAATCCTTCAAACTATGCACAGCAATATCCACCTCTTTATTGTACAATGCATCCTGGATTTCTTTGGTGAAAAATCCTTTATCTCCAATTTTGCTTAATGCTACATCTAGTATTTTATCCCCTTTGGTTTTGATGACATTAATCACCACTTCCAAAGTTGGGTAAGCAGCTTCCAATTTACTTTTCACCAAGTTTGCTTGATACAAAGCCAGTTTACTTCCTCTAGTTCCTATTACTAATTTACTTATCATCTGTAAATATTTGATTTATTATAGCAAGTGCTTGTTCGTTCTTTCCATTGTTACTCACCTTCTTTATTTGCTGAATTAATCTCCCTGCAAATTTCTTACTCAACCTTGACTGATAATGTGAAAACTGCTCACAATTTTTTAAGGATTTATTACAACAAGTACACTTCTCCGCATCAGAGTCTATCAACTCATCAAACTGATTTTTTAAAGATAAAATTGAAGGACGCAACTGGCGAGAGGAAGCCCAATCGTCAAACTCCATCAGGAATTCAGCAATGAAAGATTCTGCTTTTACCACCTCCATTTTTCTTTTGTTATAATTTGTGTTTACCACATCTTTCAACCCATCAATATCCACCAAGTTTACCCCTTCAATATTTCCAATTTCCTTGGATAAATTTCTAGGGACACATAAGTCAATAAATAAGAGTTCTTTTTCTCTGGTTAACATAAGCTCCTCTACCTCCTTTACGGTTAATAAAGATTCTTTGGATGCTGTAGAAAAAAGTGCTACATCTACCTGTGATAAAGTGGTTTTTAACTCCTGAAAAGGAATTACTTTTATCTTAAATTGATTGGCTAATTGCTCTGATTTTTCAAAAGTTCGGTTGGTGATGGAAATATTCTTACACCCTTTTTTATCCAAATGCTGAACAGATAAAGTTCCTGTTTCACCCGCCCCAACACAAAGGGTTTTAATAGTTGAAACATCAAATTGTTGTGCTACTTTTTCCACTGCAGCATAACTCACGGACATAGCTCCTTTATCAATATCGGTATGAGTACGGATGTACTTTCCTGTTTCAAATGCTTTCTGAACCATTCTACTGATAATTGGCCCCAACATCTTCTTCTTTTCTGCAAATGCAAAAGCATCCTTCAATTGTTCTACAATCTGGTATTCCCCAACAATCATAGACTCCAAACCAGCAATAACTCTGAAGATATGTTCCACCACATCTTTGTTGGTTTTCTTTTCCAAATAAGGAGATAAACTTTCGGTAAAGGACTTAAAATCTACCAATGCTTTTAGCACTGCATGCATCAATTTACTTTCTTGTCCAATGTGATTTTCGTACTCAAAATAAATTTCCGTACGGTTGCAAGTAGAAAGAATCATTAATCCTTCTACATTATAATTGCTTTTTAATATCTGGTGGAATTCCGATTTTTGATCATCAGAAAAATCAAACTGCTCCCGTATTTCTACGGGTGCGTGCTTGTAATTTATACTGATAAGTCCAATCATTTTTATTGCTTTAATTCAACAACAAAAATAAGTTTGAAATCTGTAGGAAATCTGAAGTTTTACTCCAAATTTAGAAAGAAAGTATCGTCTTTTTAATGATAGAAATACAGACCATTAATTGCTCTTCCGTAATTACCAAAGGAGGTGCAAATCGGATAATATCCCCATGAGTTGGTTTAGCTAACAATCCGTTATCTCTCAACTTCAAACAAACATCCCAAGCTTCTTTACCATTTTTTGGCTTTATCACAATTGCATTTAGGAGTCCCTTTCCTCTTACCAAAGTAATCATATCATTGTCGAAATTGGAAAGTTCATCTCTCAATATCTTTCCTAAACGATCAGCATTCTCTGATAATTTCTCATCTTTTACTACCTCCAATGCTGCAATAGCAACTTTGTTTGCTAGTGGATTCCCACCAAAAGTAGAACCGTGTTCTCCTGGTCGAATACACATCATCACTTCATCATCCGCCAATACTGCTGAAACTGGAAAAACACCCCCTGAAATTGCTTTTCCTAAAATTAAAATGTCTGGTTTTACATCCTCATGATCTACTGCTAATAACTTACCTGTACGTGCAATTCCTGTTTGAACCTCATCTGCAATAAATAAAACATTCGACTCTTTACATAAGGATTGAGCTCCTTTCAAATATCCTTCATCCGGAACAAAAACACCTGCTTCTCCTTGAATTGGTTCTACCATAAATCCTGCAATAGTTTCATCCTTCAAAACTTCCTTTAAAGCATCCAAATCGTTATAAGGTATATTGATAAATCCTGGAGTAAAAGGCCCAAATTCATCTCTTGCATCTGGGTCGTTACTGAAAGAAATAATAGTAGTTGTTCTTCCATGGAAATTACCATCACACACAATAATTTTTGCTGTATCAGCAGCTAAACCTTTCTGCTGATAGCTCCATTTTCTACAGAGTTTAAGTGCTGTTTCTACTGCTTCAGCTCCTGTATTCATTGGCAATACCTTATCAAAACCAAAATATTCGGTAATGTATTTTTCGTAATCGCCTAAAGTATCATTATAAAACGCACGAGAAGTAAGGGTTAAAACATCCGCTTGTTTTTTAAGTGCGTCCACAATTTTTGGGTGGCAATGCCCCTGATTTACTGCAGAATAAGAAGACAGAAAATCATAATACCTTTTACCATCAACATCCCAAACAAAAACGCCTTCTCCTTTTGCAAGTACTACCGGAAGTGGGTGATAGTTGTGCGCTCCATATTTATCTTCTAATGCTATATATTCTGCTGATGTTGTCATTTCTATAATTTTGGGGAGTGCAAATATAGTAGAATTAATTAGTAAATCTATATTTTTGCCAAATGGTAAGACAAAAAAGAAGAGAGCCAATTTTAATAGAAAATATTGAGATAATTGACACGGCTAGTAAAGGAAAGTCAGTAGCTAAACATGAGGGGAGAGCCATTTTTGTACAAGGAGGAGTTCCTGGAGATATTTGTGATATTGTAGTTTTTAAAAGAAGAAAGAAATTTTGGGAAGCCCGTATTGAGAAAATCCACACTCATTCTGAAAGAAGAACTGATCCGAAATGCGAACACTTTGGCACTTGTGGTGGTTGCAAATGGCAGAACATGAAGTACGAATCCCAATTGGACTTTAAACAAAATGAAGTACTCAACAACCTAAAAAGAATTGGAGGAATTGAATTACCAGTCTATTCTGAAATTATTGGAAGTGAAGAGGAGTATTACTATAGAAACAAAATGGAATTTACTTTCTCTAACAAAAGATGGTTAACCACAGAGGAAGTACAATCGGAAGCTGATATTCCAGATAAAGACGCTCTTGGATTTCATGTTCCCGGAATGTTCGACAAGGTAATAAACCTAAATACTTGCCACTTACAAAAAGAGCCTTCTAACGCTATTCGTTTATCTGTAAAACAATTTGCAGATGAAAATGAACTTACTTATTTTGACATCCGAAATCAGGAAGGATTACTAAGAAATTTAATGATAAGAACCTCTTCTACTAATGATTTAATGGTATTGGTTCAGTTTTATGAAAATGATAAAAAGAGTATTAATCTCTTGATGGAACACATCAAAACTACTTTCCCTGAGATTACTTCTTTATTATATATCATCAACCAGAAAGCAAACAATACTATGTACGACCAAGAGGTGGTTTGCTATAATGGAGAAGATCACATTATGGAAGAAATGGATGGACTCTACTTTAAAATTGGAGCAAAATCCTTTTTTCAAACCAATAGTGAACAAGCAAAAGTATTGTACCGAAAAACAAAAGAATTGGCCCAAATTACAGAAAATGATTTGGTGTACGACCTCTATACCGGAACAGGAACTATCGCACAATATGTGGCTACATCAGCAAAAAAAGTAGTGGGAATTGACTCTGTTGAGGAAGGAATAAAAGCAGCTTACGAAAATGCAGAACGCAACAAGATTGACAACTGCAGCTTCTACACTGGAGATATGAAGGAAATTTTTACAGATGAGTTTATTGCAAAAAATGGAACTCCTGATGTAATAATTACTGACCCACCGAGAGATGGCATGCACAAAAAAGTAGTAGACCAAATCATAAAAATTGGAGCAAAAAGAATAGTTTATGTAAGTTGTAATTCTGCTACCCAAGCTCGTGATTTAGCTTTAATGGACGAGAAATACAAACTAATACATATTCAACCAGTAGATATGTTCCCACAAACACATCATGTAGAGAATATTGTAGTATTAGAATTAAAATAGTAACTTTAGCACGAATAAAAATATATTAAATATGAAAAAGAACACAATTATTACTGCTGCATCAATTGTATTATTTTTAGCAGGAATATCACATCTTGTTAGAATATTTTATGATTGGGATATCGAAATTATTTCAAAGAGCTCAGAAACTACATGGGGAATACCTCTTTGGGGAAGTTTTATAAGCGCTATTATTACTTTATTCTTGTCCTATAACTTGTTAAAAATGAAGAAGAAAAGATGAAAAATATTTGGAATAGATTAAAGGAGTTATATGATGCAAATCCAACTTTGTTTGGTATACTTCTTTTTATTGACCTTACAATTTTATACTTCATATTCCATTATTTTATATATTAGATGATTATACAAATACATCCTGACAACCCAAACCCAAGGGAGATAAAACAGGTTATTGAATGTCTGAAAGATGGAGGAGTAATTGTATATCCATCTGATACTGTTTACGGAATTGGTTGCGATATTTTTAATAAGAAAGCAGTGGAAAGAGTAGCAAAAATAAAAGGAATAAATATTAAGAAAAATAATTTCTCTTTTATCTGCTCAGACCTTAGTCATATTTCTGATTTCACAAAACAAATTGATAATCCTACTTACAAGTTAATGAAAAGGAATCTTCCTGGACCTTTTACCTTTATATTAAATGCAAATAATAGCATCCCAAAACTTTTTAAAACAAATAAGAAAACTATTGGAATTAGAGTTCCAAATCATAACATTCCATTAGAGATAGTATCTCAACTTGGGAATCCTATTATTACCACCTCTGTAAAAGATGACGATAAAATATTGGAACATAGTA